>ERZ791617.1004-NODE-1004-length-12618-cov-5.8022_pt1 | contig 12618 bp, 10 predicted proteins | sample MGYA00510272_ERZ791617 | MGnify/ENA primary metagenome ERZ791617 (study PRJEB30046, sample SAMN00715200) | human gut metagenome | study: EMG produced TPA metagenomics assembly of the A metagenome-wide association study of gut microbiota in type 2...
ACAATTCTGCATTTTGCCATCCATATTGTTTGGAGGGCAAATGTAATATGCACCTGTCGGAAATCTGGCATAGCAAGAAAAACGACTGTCGCTTATCCCGAACTCAGGTTAATAGTCTTTATCATTTTCACCAGCGTTAGTGTTTTTTGTACGATGAACCTTTGTCTTGCAAATCTTGCCATCGGTCAAATTTTCGACAAAGTCCATTTCTTTACGTTCTCGCACATAAGTGACTTTTTCACCTGTCAACTTATCATCGAAGCAGATACTCTCAACATTAGAATTTATACTTAAAACGAAAGGCACCATGTCTGGCGCATCCTTGAATGCGCTCTCAGCATTCAATTGTGCTTGTTTGCCTTCATGCTGGTAACTGAACTGAGTATGTTCAAATGGCTTCTCTGTAGTTTGTGAGAAGTCCTTCCCCCAGTTCTGAGTTTCATTCCATTGAGCTTTCAGTTTTTCTCGCATAACTTCCTTGTCTGTAGCAGATCTGTCAATTTCGAAATCAGATATTTTGTAGTACCGAGGAAATTGTTCAGAAGTAAGAAGTGGTGCAGTCAGCTTGAATTTCAAGCCAAACAGATGAGTTGTCAAGAATCCTGTTCCATACTGACCTACCTGCACATTGTTGCTGCTAACCTTGGAACTTGTTTGCATAATTAATGCCTCTATAGTCTTATGGGTAAATGGTATGCCATCGTGAATAAAATCTAAAGAATTATCATTGCGAGTAAAAACAATCTTAACCCTTTTTCCATCACACACAACATCACGTGCATTCTGCACCAACTCCCAAATGGCACGGACAGGACGGATACCGCCATTGTTGCCTATACCTGTTATAATATCACGTGCAGGTTTGCCCCACGTTGTTTCATCATGCGCTTCTTCTTGTGATTTTTGAACCGATGCGAGATACTCTTCTTGTGTCATAATTATTTTGTTTTTGTTCCATCAAATGGAATATTGTTGCAGGTTTACTTGTTGAAAGATTATTACAAGAAACTATTGAAAGTTAGTAAAATTTAATTCTTGTCTCCAAACAACAGCTTCAACTGTTTGTCAAAGTCACTCATAATCTCACGGTCTTGAATGACACGGAACTTGTCATATTCTGTGAGTGCCTTTTCTACAGCTTGTTCGTGAGTCACACGGCCAGCATCTGGAAGCAAAGGACGGTTATTCAAGTCCATATAGCGCTGTAGGAGAGCCGACCAGTCTGCCATTGTCATCAAGATATGGTCTTCTGCGCGTTGCTCTGCAATGTCTATAAAGGCATTGCTCAATCTGTTCAACGAATCAACTTCCTTTTCACTGAGATAGTTCTTGGCCACTGTAACATCCGATTTGATGACTCTACCGTCTGGCGCATTCTTCCAGCTGGTCAATCCCATGTGAGGGCGTTCCGCATCAGCACGGTCATAGATAATCTCGGCAGCGGTCTGTTTTGTTACGGCATAATGCATTATATTCTGTACTGTTTTGAAGAACAACTGCGTTTCCTCAGAATCCTTATCATAGTCAGAACTACACTCGCTATATATATCCGTAATCTTCTGATAATAACGTCGCTCGCTGATACGAATCTCACGGATGCGGTCAAGCAAATCATCGAAGTAGTCTGCCCCGAATACGTTCTTTCCCTTCAGGCGCTCATCATCCAACACAAAGCCTTTGGTAAGGTATTCTTTCAAGACTTGTGTTGCCCAGATACGGAACTGAGTAGCCTCGTAGCTATTCACACGATAACCTACGGCAATGACCACATCGAGGTTATACATCATCACCTCACCAGACCATTTGTCCGAAGGTAACAATTTTTTTTTGTAAGCATCGGACAAATGGAGTTCACCGCTTTCTTCTATCTGTGACAGATGATAGCTAATGTTCTGTTGGGTCACCCCAAATAACTCTGCCATTCTCTGTTGTGAAAGCCAGAAAGTATTGGTGTCGAAGATAACTTGAACCTGTACTTTCCCATGTCCACTTCTATACATGAGTACTGAAGACTCCATGCTTCTCACAGCAACATCTGGAGTCATGGTCGCACTGAAATATTGCTGAGCCGCCTTCACCATCTCTTTCTTTTGGTCGGCATTCATAGCCACAGCCATACAGGCCGCACGAGACAGACGGATGCTCGTCACCTCTCTGACAGCACCACTGCCCAGTTCCGCCATCTCTGTTATCTCCACAAAATGCTCACCCAGATGATAGCCCTTCTGTGAAGTCCATGCCTGTGCCTTAGCTATGACACGTTCAAAGTTCCAGTATTTGCCATAGCCCATCACTCGCGCCAACTTGCGTGAGTTCCACCATTCCTTGCCATCAGCATCAATCTCTCGTAACTGCTCAAAAGGAGATTGAAGTTCGGGGATGTTGTTAGAATTTTGCTCCATATATATATTTAACGTTTTCGTTGGATGTTGCTACAATTCACCGCTGTATGTTATTTCCTTCCAATGTTTGGAGAACACTGTTTCGCATACATTATCTAAATACTCTTGAAGGAACTTGAAAGGGAAGGGGTATGTCATCAGCTCATTCCATCTGCCAAAACCGAACTTCAGCATTTCGACAATTTCCATGATTTCTGCTTCTACAGTAGAAGGATTCTCTTGGTGCAATATAAATATTCGTCTTGCCCTTGGCATCTTGTCCATCTTGGTTCCCTGAGTTATCTGCATGTTTTCGCTGTTTGTACCAGAGATATAGGAATATGAGCCATTGCTCTCCCCGTCTATGCCATCAGACTTCCAAAGATGAAAACCAATATATCCTCTAAGATATTTGTGAGCCTCATTATTTGACTTTCTTTTGAACAAAGCTATAGTTTCGCCTCTATTAACGACATCATCGTATGCATCATTGATTTGAGAGACATCAAGAATTGGAATCTCGTCAGTATCAATAATTAGATATACATTGCCATTTCTCTTCATCGCCATGTAATCTCTAGCTCCTCGAATTTTGTCACAATCATAGTAATTCAGATTGTTCTGTACAAACGATTCGAAGTCATCACCAAGTCTGTTTTGTCCCAGTCCATACTCTTGAATGGCAATATCTCCCTTCGTATTCACAAAAAAGGATGCTCCATGAACTGTTCCATTGTTTATCTTATATCGATAGAAAGTCCATTTTTGAATGAGTCTCGTCAATTGTACAGGAAGATTCCCCTTGACAAGCGAATCTTTCACAAGTAGTTCTATCAAAATACGTCTTGCGCTTGCTTTGTCAATAGCATCATCTTTTTCATTGCCACTAATTATGATATGTTGAAGTGCATTACCACTATGAGACAATCTTTCTAACGACTGGGTATAATATGTTTGAGATTGTTCTTTTTCTCGTGGCTCGCACAATTTTACAACCATATCATTACCAGAAGGTTTTTCCGTGAATAACAAATTATCTCCGATAATTATTCTTGCTTCATTCTTGAACTGCTTAGCTATAGATTTAGAATAATCGGTTTTGAAGGGGTCTTCTATGAAGATAGTTCTACCATCCAGGTAATTCTGCATAAAAAGCATCATTTCCTTTCCGGATCTGCATTCATCGTAATGCAAAACATTGAAATCACAGAATTTGATTATTACTACTCCATTAAAAGATTCATTTACCAACTGTACTATCTGCCAAATAACAAAGAGTTTACCATGTGTGTAGTTTTCCTTATTGTATGGCCAATATGGGACATTATTTTTGTTGTTACTGTATTTTTTCTTCTGAACATATAGTTCTTGGAGATTATAACCGTCATTTTTAACCTCTCTGATGACAATGGGTTTTACTGATTGTCCTTCCCACAAATAGCCACCCACATCCTTGCCTACATGAAATACACAATTCTTGCGTTTGCTAAGTTCCTTGTAAGATGAAGGATTGGAAAATGACGTGGTTCTGGCTATTAGGTTCATATACTCATTTACCTCAATTTTCAGGCAAACGAGTTCCTTCCTTGATTTAGGAACATTGAAGTTCTTATCATCACAGACCAACAATGATCCATCATTGTACATCATTTTATTGGATTTCTTTTTCCCCAAGGAATTGATAGCAAGTGAAGCGATGATTCTCATTTTTAGCTTATCATCGTATTCCTCTAAAGTGTCGTATTTCGAGCTGACAAAATCATAGTCTCGAAGACTATTTAGAACTTCTGCTTCATCACCCTTTTTCGCAAGAATAAAGAAACGCGTTTCTGGAAATCTTAGGTTGCCCCATCTTGCCCTTATTCCTGTAACCGATAGACACGGTTTGTCAGCAAACTGTTCATAAGCAAGATTCTTCGACTCTTTGTTTGTACCATAGTATGACACTATAGCATATTTCGAGAAGAAAGCATCTTGATCGAAAATGATCTCTATCTTATTAGTTGTAAGAGGCAGACTCTTAATGTACTGCTCGTCTATCATCTTTTTGTTCTGTTTACAAGGTTTTGCAATTGTTCTATGGCGCTGCAGATGATATTACCATTTTCATCTATGACACCACCTATCTCACGAATCTCATCCATACCAGATGCTGGGAGTTTCAGCATATTGACTGTGATAAGTTCACAACCGAGACGTTCACGCTTAATTTTGCGTTTCAAGGCAGTAGGCATGTCGCCATTTCTATCATTATGATTAGCATCTGGACGCATATTTTTCACGTCAAAGGCAACCTTGTAACTGCCATCAGGATTTGTGATGACGAAATCTGCCAACTCGTAATCCTTACCTTCAAGATGTTTGATGTTTTCCTCGGAACAATCTGTATAGTGAAGCAGAATAGCTTTGAATGCTTCTTCTCCTATCTCGCCGGCATAATCAGTTGCCAATATTTGAGGATGTAGTATCAAACCTCCTGCCCTCCATGTTGTAGCAAAGCCGTTCTTTTCAAAATGGCTCTTTATAACAGGATTTTTCATTAGAACATCGAGCCTTACAGTCGAAGGCGATATAGAGAATGATTTGTCGCTACCTGTTGCGCATATCCTATTATTACGTTCCTTTTCGCATGAAAAAGAATAACAGCCCTTATCGTCTTGATTCCACTGACCATAACATTTTGAGATGAACGTTAGCTGTTTGTCAACATCATCAAGCTCATCTGTACTGTCAATTACAGGCTTTTTAATGATGGTCTGCTTATAACTTTGGTTCATCTGTTGATTAATGAGCACATTATATGGAACATCATCCTTTTCATCTATGTCATCATCATATTCCTCCTCGCCACTATTATGCGGAGTATATCTAAGGGCAATCTGCCGCATACGGTTAAGAAGAGACTGGGCTTTGTTAGCATCATTACTCCGGATGATCTCATCAGGACTACATTCTATAGTTGTTGGAGAACGGTGCTCAATGACGTAGTTGGCCAGTACTCGGAATTCTTTCGTGAGAGACTTTTCCATGTTGGCAGCGTCAAAGAAAGATTCCATCGATTTGTCATATAGGATATATGTTGTATGAGGCTTGTTCCTGGTTCTACACAAACGACCTACAGCTTGTTCAACCGTAGTTTGCGCCCATGCAGATTTGTCTTTGATAATTCCATTGTTGCGCTTTTCTCCGAACATAAAATTGTTCGAAATAGCGTTATACAGCCATTGTGCTACATCATTCTTAGAAAGACATCCGCGCTCATAGAGCATCATCAGAACAAGCATCGCATTGTATAGACCTTTCTCATACGTTGATTCACTACCGTCTTCGCTCATCATCAAATAGGCAGTGGGTGCCTGAACATAGATGGCATCCCAATCTTTCTTCAGCCTGTCACCCTCATTTGTCCAGTTATCACCAGCAATATAATCAAGCCCATCAGGAATCTCATACTGCAAGTTTGTACCTGCTTTGAAACTTCCATATGCGCTAATAAGCATCAATTTTGCATCCTTTTCCCGACTTAGTTCGGGCAAGATTCTTGTTTCAACATCTTCTAAGTCCTTGGATATACGTATATGTTTGTTTACCCAATTGTATGGAATCTCATCATCAAACTCGCTTTCCTGTTCTTTATATGAGCCATCAATCAAGCAGCTTAGGAGTTGAATTTGTTCTTTATCCTTTTCACCAGTTCTGTTTTGAAAATAAATCATACTATGAATATCTTCATGGCTGATGAACCAATGATAGGCTTCAATAAACTGAAACAGTCGGTAGAGTTGAAACACCTGATCTTCAATATCCTTGGCTGTCTTTTTCAGCTCTCTATTCTTTATTTTGAACCATTTGTCAACCAAGCCTTCTTCTATGGCATCTGTTGAGAACATCTGCCTATATTTGTCAGGAAGTGTTATACTGCTTTCTCGTTTATCCTGATACTCATGCTTCTCTATCGGCACAATTTCAATGTTGTGTCCTACCGGGTATGTTTTGTCAACGAGATCATCAAATGTTTCTCGGTCTTCTTTGGATAACATGTGTATCTTATCACCAAGTGTCTGCTTCAGGTATTTAATATCACAATTGCTGACCACAGACCATGAAGAAGCTGTGGCAGAGCAGAGCACAACTGATGTGTTTTTTGAATTGACAAGGTCTATCAGTATTTTCTCTGGAGTAGTGGCTATTTTTCTGCATGTAAGCCTAACCCTATGCAGGTTGTCAAGTTCGTCAATCTCCTCTTGATAAAGCTGAACACCTTGCGAATACACAGAGAAATCAGGAAGTTTTTTCTTGTTGTCATCACCAACAAACAGATTTTTTCTGTTTGTCATGAAGTCTAACATTTGTTGTTCAAACTGATATTCAGAGTTTATCTCAAATCGAGAGAACAAGGTGTGAATCTCACGTTCGAGTGTAGGATAGCCAAGGAACTGCTGCGTATCAGCTGCATTATTTCCTACATCTTTACTCTCTTGTTTGAATTTCTCTCGACTTTTCTCTAATGATTCAGCAATAACCTTACGCAATTGAGATCTGATAGCGGTAGTATTACTGATTATAAGAGAAAGAAATTTGTCAAGAGGAACAACAATGGCATACTCTGAAAATAACAAATCATTTTCTTTGGCATGAATTAAACTTAAGTGTTTATCGCCTTTTCTATAGCAGACATATGAGTTTGTGACGTCGCCTTTTGGAGCGACATTCAAACGTAATGCAGGACCTGAGAAAAACACACCACGCCTGTATGACTCCAGGTATTCTGTGTCATCAAGGAAGATGTTTTTATAAGGAATGACATCACCAAACGATCGCTTCCAGTTGTCTTTTGTTATGGTTTGAGCCTTTTTAATTCCATCTTCCAAGGTGCGTCCATAATACCTATCAGATATAGATTCTGGACTCTCCATCAAAGACTTATAGTGAAGATAGCCATTATATCCTTTCAAAGACTTCAAACCCTTTATGGATTGGTCAATGATAGCTGAACGTATTGCCATTGCTGCTTGGTCAGATTCGTCAAACAATATGAGTGTTCTCTTGTTTCTATCTGCCATATCCTGCAAACGAATCTTTTCATATAGTATCGGGTCAATCCCATAAACAGCTTTGTGAACAGTCATTAATAGAACCTTCTTACGCCTGTAGCTCACTTGCGGATATGCTTCTTCCAATTCCGGGAAGCGTGAGAGCATAGCATCAAGTGTAGCCTTTTTCAGTTGTTTGGTGTTCTCGAGATGCTTGCGGAAAAGGTCAAAGAATCTGCGGACTGTTTTTCTGAGCACTGCTTCACCTTCATCAATTTTCCCCTGAAGGAATTCATTCTTACCATTGTCATCAAGCGTTTTTACTAGACTTGAAAGACCCTCAAATGTCTTCTTTACAGCATTATAAGCATATTGTAAATCCTTAACTTTATAACCTTTCTGTTTCTGTTCTCCAATGTGGTAACATATTCTATATAGCAAGCGTTGAAAAGAGCTATTATTAACAGCCTTAATTATGACTTCAGGGTTATTTTCGATTACCATTTTGTTAATAGGAGAAATCTGGCTATTTCCCCCATTGATAAAACGGTCAATTTCTCTATTCATGCTATCTACCAACTTGTTTTGGACGCATAAGATTATAATGCGGTCAAACTCGTTGGGATAGTATTCGCAGGTCAGTTTGCCTATAGTGTATGACTTTCCACCACCTGTGGCGATGTCGCAGATGTGAAGCCCCGGCTCCGTGTAACTTTTGAAGATGCCTTCTACATGCTTGCTTAGTTGTTCTTTATATGTTGCCATTTTGAATTCTATCCGTTATTGTCATCTGTTTCAATCTTCTCAAGGCTTATGCCTGGCCGATGATAAGCCTACGCTACGACCTTCGAACGACCTAAATTATAGCTTTGAGATTTTCTCTACCATTATCAGTTAGCGCATATTTCTGTTTCGGACTGTTTGGAATATCTTTTGTCGTCGGTTCTACCAAGCCTGTATCAACGAGGGGCTTAAGGATTGTCTGACGGAACCTGCTTTTGTTTTTCTCGCCAGCACAATCCATCAACTCTGTGATAGAGCCAGAAGCCCTAAACAAGTAGTCAATTACAGACACCATCTTCTTCAACTGCATTTCGCTCAACTGGGGACAGAAATAGGGACAAAACTTGGGACAAACAGGGGATATCATCGCCAACTTTACCGCCAGTTTCGTTGGTATAGCTCTGTGAGACTTTCACATCAACCTTGAATGCCGTGATAAGATTAACGTTGAACTCTGCGGGTGGGTTGCCATTCTCCTTCAAGTCAGTCTGGACTTGTCCTACACCTCGATTGAACATATTGACATAGCCCAGCGTCTTCATGGCACTGGCTACAAGTGGATTGCGATAATCGTTCACACTTGGGAAATTCTCAGGACGGGCATTGCCATACAAGCCGCCTGCATTCAGGATCTCCATATGACTGGCAAACTCATAGAAGCGAAGTGGGGTGTTATTCTGCATATCGCGGTGCATACAGGCGTTGAGAAGAATCTCTCGAATAGCCTGATAGGGGTAGTTGCTGGCCATTTCCTCGCGTAGAATAGAAACGAAAACGGGTTTCTTCTTGATGACAGACAACTCCAAAAGTGATTCCAGGCGTAGTAGCAGTTCGCAATAGTTGCCTTCCAACTGCATTTCGTTCTCTACCTCACTTGTCACGTCTTCACCCTTGAAAAGTACATACTGCACATAAAGACCTGGCATGAAATGGCGCGGCTTGTAGCCAAACAGGACGACAGCAGCGTATGTGGGGCATTGGTGCTCAGTGTCATACATGCCCACAGCGGCCATCTGTTCCTCGATAGGACGAGTGTCAGATTCCCCCAACTCATTGCCTAATAGCGGTATCAGATACTTTGTGCGCAGCAAGTCCGTATTGATGTCATTCAGCTTGGCAGCCAAACAAGGCATGGTGTCGAAGGTTGCCATAAATGACATTCTTCGTTCTGCAAGGATGCGTTCTTCCGCTTCGGTAGCTATATCTCGACGAGGACCGATACGTATAAAGGCACGACCACGATAGCGAACAGGAGGCAAGTCGGATGGGCTAACCTCAGCAACCAGTAAGTCACCTTCCGGGAACTGGAAACGATCAACACTCATAACAGGTATGGGCAGGATGTTTCCATTACTGCGGATGGCTACTATCTTCTTCAGCAAGTCATCGGTGACCTTCAAGCCGGCCAATGTACCATTGTCGTATGCGCCAAGTATCAAGTAGCCATTCTTCCGTGAGTTTGGCAGATCGTTGGCAAAGGCACAGATAGCCTCCTGGAACTTATCCATGTCACCTGATGACGTGGTTCGCTCCACACGGTAAGTTTCCGTGCTATGCAGCAATTCTTGTATCTCGTCTTTGGTTGTCATTTGATTATTTCTCTTGATTGAATTCTTCCTGTCTCACCAACTCCTGCACAGGCACTTCAAGCGCATTTGCTATTGCAATGAGGGCTTCAAGGCTTGGCTGGGTGGTATTGGTGACCCACTTGGACACAGTAGCAGGATCCTTACCGAGTTTGTCGGACAGCCACTTATTTTTTAGGTCACGTTCTGCGATAACAACTCTTATACGATTTAACTTTGCCATGATAGATTTCTGTTGTTTGACGGCAAAGTTACAAAAAATAATCGAGACAAATGCTGATATGCTCAAAAAGCTCCATAAATAAGCAAAAATTTGAATAAAAGACCAATCTTTTGATGTAGACATGACAATATTCATGTTTAATTATATATAATGTGTATTTGAAATATCTTTTGAAATGACCGACAACCATATGGTTTTCTTCGCGGAAATCGCATTCATATATGGAGGCAATGATAGTTCGGAGAAAGATGTGTTTGGTTCGGAGAGAAGTTCGGAGAAAATCATAAAAAGTTCGGAGAGAAGTTCGGAGACAACCGCAATAAGTTCGGGAACAGGTTCGGGAATTCAACCTCAAAATTCTTGGACAATCCAAGCGGCAAAGCCGAGCATGGGGACATCCATACATAGAAATCAAGCGATATTTTTTCTCTTCTTACATAAAGTCGCAAAAGCAAGCATGCGATTTTTGCCATATAGAACTACTGTTTCGTTAGATAAATGTTAAAAACAACGATAACAAGACTATTTATAATCTCAAAAGCTTTGTAGATTCAATTTTAATCGTTAATTTTGCAGCAATTCTACAAAATCAAGTGCATAATGATACTAAAAATCGAATTTGAGAATTTCTTTTCTATTAGAGATAGAATAAGAATCGACTTTAGAGCAGGAAACATCAATACAGCTCTTGCACGGGAGTTAAGCCATAATGTGATGGAGTGGAAAGGTGTACCTGTCCTAAAAACTGTTGGGTTGTTTGGCCCGAATGCTTCAGGTAAATCAAACATTCTTAAAGCCATTACATTTTGCTGTAGAATGATTTTGGAGTCACACCTTCATAACGAAGGGGTGACATTCAACTTTGAACCTTTCAAATTTGATGGTTGGCAGAAAAAGCCCAGCAAATTCCTTATTGATTTTGTCTGTGAGGATGTGGAGTATGAATACGCTTTTGAGTTGACCCGTGAACGAATCATAAGCGAAAGTCTGTTCCATTATCCTATGGGAAGACGTGCAAAGGTTTTCGACCTGTACGGTTGAACACCCCCTATCAGCTTGCCATCCGATAGCTTATTTTCCGCTCAGTAATCCATCCTTCCATTTCTCCGTTGATTATTGTTGCAGTAATAATAGCAAGTGCTCCGCTTCCCTTTCTTGACCACGACATGCCATTATGCTTCTGCCGTGTTGCCACGACCAAATCATTTGCCTTCTCTACACGGTTGCTTGAGATGCGCAGCCCCAGTTCATGACGTAGTGCATAACATGTCATGTTCGGCGACTTGCGTTGTATATAACCCTTGAGTTCCTCTATTTTCTTGGGATTCTTGATATGGGAATTCTTCAATGACTCCAGGTACTTGACGGCATTTTCGTATCTTCCCGTCCAAAGTATGGAAAACAAGTCTTTCTTTATCTGTTGCTTCTCGTCTTTTGCTCCCTTTATGCCCATACTGAGGAATTCGTTGCATTTCTTCTCCAGATGGAGCCAGTCGAGCATGACGGTATGCTGCCTGAATCCGAAGTATTTACCGATGTAGTCACGGATACAGTTGGCTCCGTCAGAAAAGAAGACAAGGCGATGGTCTTCCATGAGTTTGTTCTCCATGAGAAAGGCGACGAGCCGTTTGAAGGCTTTGGCCATGCCTATTGCCGTCAATGTGTATTGCCTGTCTTCTGTCTGGACATGTATGACTGTATTCTCAACGAACGACCTGTTCTTCTTGCATTTCCCCTTGCGTCCAGGCTTCTGGAATCTTACGCCGATGTCATCAACGCTGATATAGCAGCATTTCTGAGTACCGTCTTCTATGCCCGAGGTTGAATCATCATATTTCAGCTTTTCCATACGGTTCCTTCCACGGTTGTACTCCGTGATAAGGTGGCGTGCCTGTTTTTCACCTATAACTGCCGGTAATTTTGGATTTAGGACTGATAACGGCAAGGATACGCCTTCTGCTATGATACCACTTTGCTTGTCTATGTCATATGATTCAAGTATGTCCTCTGCCTTGGATTCATAGCTCTCGGACAATGACGCTCCAAACGATTCCACCCAGTCTTCCAGGGTCGAGGTCTTAACGCTGTTACATTCCTCGCGATGGAGGACGCGATTCAGCACGTCCGTTGTGTCACGGTAGCTGAGCCGGGTTACCAGCCGCAGATTTAGTTCACTGAAAGACCTGCTCCGAAGCCGCTGTTTGGGTTTCAGACCCTTAGCGGACTTTTTGTCCAAAGCAACGGAGAAAACGCCTATTTCGCAATCTAAGCTTTTCGTCGTTTTACCCGCTTTCTCAAAATCAGGCCCCCTTTTTAGCCTGCTCTAACCAGGCTTGGGTGATTTCCTTACAGATGCCGTTTCGCGCTTTCAGCGCATGACGTTCGTAATCGTCAAACGTCGACATGAATTCGTCGAGGTTCTCCAGATTCAGGTCATCAGGAATTTCCTCTTCAACACGTTTAATAATCTCCCGACCATCGGAGGTCGTTATCTTGGCGAAAAATTCTAATTTTGACTTACCCATGTTCTTTATGTGTTATGATTTATAATAATAACGCAGAATGTGAGATAATATTTCTTCGCTCATCACTTTTCAACCGTACAGGTCGAA
>ERZ791617.1006-NODE-1006-length-12599-cov-2.61695_pt1 | contig 12599 bp, 9 predicted proteins | sample MGYA00510272_ERZ791617 | MGnify/ENA primary metagenome ERZ791617 (study PRJEB30046, sample SAMN00715200) | human gut metagenome | study: EMG produced TPA metagenomics assembly of the A metagenome-wide association study of gut microbiota in type 2...
TTACTTTTTGTATAAAAAAACTGTAGCTCGAAAGCTACAGCTAAAATCATATATTTTTATGCCTCTTTAAAGAAAATGTTAATCTCTATTGTCTTTATTTTTTTCTTTTCCTCTTTATTTTTGCCATTAAGGTTATTATTAACTTCATATGTGATAATAATAAAATCGTTTTTCTCTTTTCCAGCTTTTTCTAACTCTTCATTTATAGCATCATTTATAAATTTAACTATCTTCTTCAACTCAGTTTTATTTTTAGAGAAAGTATTATTAGACAGTTCCCCTTTTTTATTTTTTTCACCATAGATTTTTTTCAATGTAGTATTATCTAAATAATCCACATCCTCTTTAATAAGTCTAACTAATGGAATAGCTTTACTATCATATTGAATCTTATTTCCAGTAACCGATTTTGTTGTAAATAGATAATTGCTATCTTTTGTATCTCCTTGTGTAACTTTTTCTCTCTCTTTTTCAAGTAGATCTATGGTTAAATTATATTTAAGAAGTTTCAAGATATTTTTATCAAGTTCAATCAGTGGTTCCCCTTCATCAACTAAATTGTCAAATATACTAGAGATATCTTCTAACTTATCTTTTATTTCTAAATCTTTGTCAATAAATAGTAAATTAAAAATATCTTCTAAAGATTTAAACTCCTCTTTAGTTTTATTAAATTTTGACACTTTTTTAATGATATTTTGAACAATAAAATTATCTAGGTTGTTATTTTCTAATTTTGCCATTAAATATTTAAGAACAAAAGAGTAATAGATCTTTTCCTTTAGATTTTTATCTTTAGATGAGGCAGTAATAATATAATCATCAATATCCTCTTTTCTTAGATTGAAACTATTTATTCCATCTAATATTTTTTTATAATCAACGATAGGTAGAAGTTTTAAAAGTATCATTTTAATAGTTTCACTATTTCTTTCCTCTTCTAAATCAATTGAAAGAATATTTTTTAATGTTGTGTCTAAAGATTGATAGAAGTTTTCACTATTCAGTTCTAAAATATTTTCTAAATTAAATACTTTTTCTAACTCTTGGCACAATTTTTTTAAATCTGTTATTCCTAAAGTGTTGTAATAATTTTTAGCACCACTTAGATTAAAATCTCTTAATTCCTCATTTAAAGCTCTATGTATCTTGGCATTTTCAAATTTAGGTTCAGGAATAACAACTAATTTTGCTAGGAAAGGTATTCTATCATTTTTATTTTTAGATTTAATATATAGATTTTCCTTATCCTTTTCATATAGTGGTAGTTGATAATCTCTCCAAGTAATAAGGTTAAGTCCCCTTTCAACAGCTACTTTATATAGTGCCATTCCAAACATTCTAAGTCCTGAAGTAGAGTCTATAATAGTATTGCTACCATCTAACCCCTCAGCTTTTATAAAGCCTAACAGTGAATTATAGCTATCTTGAATATCATCAATATCTACACGTTCTCCAATCAATTTTATTCCCATCTTATTAAGATGATCTTTTAGAGGAGCAAATAATTTTTCACTCTCATCAGTATATGGAGCAAATACAGTTTTTATACTTGGTATAGCTCTTATACTTTTTAATATTGGGCATTCAGTTATAACTTCAGCTATATTTAAAGGAGTTAAACTTAAAAATGAAATTAAAGTATCAATCTCTGCTTTCTCCATGATTTCATTAGATTTTCCATCAATTTTACCATTAATTTCCTTTAGTTTTTCAGAAAATTCCCTGCTATTTTCCTCTATTATTTGTTTGTAAAGCTCTTTAGATCTTTCATTATTTATCTTGTCCAAATAATAATCTACTACCACTTTAAAATCTTTTGATTTAAAATCTCCTAAGGCTTTCTCTTGTAATTCACTTTCAATCTCTTCTCTTGTAAACTTTTCCATTTTCATAACCCCTCCTAGATATTTTTTAAAATGTCGATTCTCTCATCTCTACTTTTATCTATATACTCATAGAAAATATCTCTTAAAAAATCAGATTCATTGGAATAACCATTTTCTCTTAAATATTTAAAATACTCATCTACTAAATAGTCATATAGATAGAATTGGATTTGTGAATCAATTTTTTCATTTTTTTCATATTTGCCAAGTGTCTTATTTTCTTTTAAATTGTATTCCACTATTGAGTTTAAAACCCTATTCATACTTTTTTCACTAATTGTCCTATCTTGATTTAAAATATTAACAACTGTACTTGGAACTAAAACTTTAATCTTCTTCATTTTATTTTCTCCCTCCTGTGCTTTTTTTCATTTTACACATGAGGTTTACTTTTTTTGTGGTTATTTTTACTAAAATTTTAGTTGGCTGAATATATATGTTTACACTACAATTTATGATATAATTATATCATAAAAAATCATTAAACAGGATATAAAAATAGGTGGGGCATTATGAAAAATATAGAGATAAAAGAGTTGAATAGAGATAAAATTTTAATATCAAATATATCAAAGATTAATGAGGAAAATTATGTAGAGTTAATAAAGTTGGAAAAAGATTTTAGTGAAAAGGGAATTAAATATATTCATATATCTCTTTCAGTTCAAGATATGGAAAATATCAAATTTCTTTTAGATAATGGATATTATTTTAAAGCTAATACTGGAAATGAGTATATTTTTGAAAAACAATGTTTTAGAGTAAAATCTTGGAGAATATCTCTTACTGAAAATTGTAATTATGCTTGTTTTTTCTGTCATGAAGAGGGATTGGATATGGGTAAAACTAGAGATAACCCTAAATCTCGTGAAGAGATATATAAGTTGATAAAATATGGGATAGACAACCATTACACAGATATTACATTTACAGGGGGAGAGCCTCTTCTTAAATGGAAAGATATTATATATTATCTTGATAGATTAGAAGATGAAAAACTTTCGCCAGATATAACAATAGTTACCAATGGAGTTTGTATCAATGATGAGCTTTTAGAAAGAGTTAAAAGATATAAAGGAAAGATAAAGTTTAATTTTTCAATGCACTCTTTAACTAAGGATAAATATTTGAAAATAGTTAGACCTAAAAACAAGAAAGATGATAATTTTGATATTGTAATAAGAAATATTAAGAAAATAAAAGAGTTAGGGATAGAATTAAAATTAAATTTTGTACTTTTAAGAGGGCTAAATACTTCAAAAGAGGATATACAAGCTATCTTAGATTTTGCTTATGAAAATAGTATTGATTATATAAAATTTTTGGAACTATTAATTACAGATAAATTGGTTAATCTATATGGAAATTACTATAAGCTTTCATCTCTCTATGAAGAGTGGAAAGATGAGTTTAAATTTTTTGCAAAACAACCTAGAAGAGAGGTATATAAATATAGAGATAAAGTAAAAATTGAACTTCAACAATGTACTTGTAGTGCTGGGTGTTCAAATTGTCTGTTGAATAGAGATATAAATATTACTGCTGAATCAAAATACTATCCTTGTTTTATATTGTCAGATAAAAATTTTTTAGTTGACTCTAACAACTTACTTGAAGAGATTGAAAAGGGTAACAATATGATTACAGAGTTTGGAAAGAAATATGGAAATGATAACCCACTTCTGATTAAAACTAAAAAATATATAAATCAAAAAATAGAGTTTTATTATATCTCTAAATTAGATTATTCCATTGAAAAGTTTATAGAAATATTAGAAGAAAATGGATATAGAAAAAGTGAGAAAAGAGATTTTAAAGAGATCTATTTTATTCCAAATGAGGGAACTTCTAAATGGAAAAATTTTCAAATGGTTTATAAAGTTTTTTCTAATAGCTATATCAATGAATATATAGAGATTATACAGGAGATAAAAGAGGTTGAAGTTGAGGGAGAAAAGGGATTTGAAGTTCTTTTCTTAAATAGATTATTTAATGATAACCCTAGACAAACTAAGAATTTAGATGAGTATGTGAAGTTTTTAGGAAAGCTAGATTTTAAACCTTATTTAGAACTTAACTGGGAAACAATAACTCTTTCTAAAGGGGATATCAGTATAAGCTTAGGTTATAATAAAGAAAAAGATAAGATAACTTTTATGACACAAAATAAAAATTTAAAAGATTTAGAAGTAAAAAGATTGCTTAAATTGGAAAATCTTTCTATTGCACCTCAGAGATATCTTCTTGCTAGTGGGAAATAGAGAGTTTATTTGATTGATATATAGAAAGACAATTTTCTAAGGAGTAAGAAGAAAAATAATTTAGCTAGAAAGAGGCTATTTTACTCTTTCTAGCTAAATTTAAAAAGAATCAAAAAGTAACTTGCAAAACATATTAAGTAGTTGTAATTATGAATTTAAATATTTTTCTCTTGTTCTTAAATATTTTTCAAAAAAATTAGTAGGAGTAGTATTTTTAAATTTTTTAAAATTATTAATAAAAGTAATTGTATTAGTATAACCAACCATTTCTCCTAAATCTTTTATTTTAATATTCCCTTTATAATCAATAAAAATTTCAATAGACTTTTGAATTCTGTATCTATTTAAAGATGTATTAAAATTTTCTCCAAAAGTTTTTTTATAAATATTACTTAAATATTGAGAGGTGAAATTCATATATTCTGCAAATTCTAGTAAAGAAACCTCTCTGTTATAATTATTTTCAATAAAGCTCCACATTTTACTTTCATTTGAATCTTCAGTAATCTTATCAGATTTATATTTTTCATTAATGAATTTAAGCAGTTCTAAACTCTTTTTTTGAAATACATCATTTGTAAGTTTCTCTCTTTTCAGAAAATAATCTTTATCTTGAAATCCATTTTTTATTTCCAAATGAATAATAATTTTTTCAAAACTATTTACAACAATTCTTTTTAACCTTTTAATAGATTCAACAGATAAATTTTGTTCATTGAAATTGATGTTAAAAATATTTTCAATAATTTCTATTGAACCTTTTAAATCAAAATTCTTAATCTTACTAATTAATTTTAGTTCAGTATTAATTGGATAAAAATAAGAGTATTCAAAAGAAAGATTATGAATTTTATCTTCTTCAACTAATACATAGTCCTTCATTTTTTCTTTATAAATTAATAAATTTTCCAATTCTATTTTTTTCTCTGGAAGATTTTTAATACTTATTTCTTTATTAGAAAGAATACCAAATATATCCATAGATTCATCTTCAGTGAAAAAAGTTAGAGCTTTTGAAAACTCTTCAACTAGAAAAGGTATATCAGAGATTATAAAAATATGTTCTTTTTCTAACAATAACAAGGTAATATTTTTATTTTCAAATTGGTGGATTAATTTTTTTATAGAAAATAGATAATCATCTAAATTGTATTCAGTATTATTTATTTCTAAAATACCACAATAAACTTTTTCTGGGAGATTAACTTTATTAGAAATATCTTTAAAAGGAATAACTCCTAAAATAAAATCACCTATTACTCTTTCATTAAAAGTTTTTTCAATTTCTTGACTTTTTTCTAAAATAAATTTGTTTCTATTTATAAGTTCATTATATATATCATCTAAATATATAGCATCATCTGGAACTTTTTCTCCTTGAATTTTTTCAAATAAAATTTGTAATTGCTTTGAAAAAAAGAAAAGAATAGTTTTATATAAAAATATACCAAATATTATTGTTCCTATTAAAGGGAGGATAAAATATAAAAATAAGTATCTTATATTATAATCAAGTTTTGGTAAGAATTTAATTTTAAAATTTTTATTGAGATACTTGAATACCAAAAGATTTTTTTCAATTTTATCTTCATTATTTTCATTTTCAATACTAACAGAATAGTATTTATTATTAGTTAGTAGTAAATCTCTAGGAAGCTTTAAAAGTATTAAAAAATCATCAAAGGCTGAAATTTGCTTTACTAAAAAGATATTATACTTTGTTACAAAAAGTTGATCAGTATCAGCAGTCTGTAATATATTTTTTAATTCTGAATCTTTTATAAATTCTAATTTATTGGTAAAAGAACCATTAAAAAAGTTTTCATTTGTTTGATCATAAATATTAATTTGAGAATTTTGCTTTACAGCTAAAATATTTAACTCCTTTAATATCTTTTGAATTTGTAGATATCTGTCAATTTTATTAATAGAGACAGAAGAATTTAATCTTAGATTAATATAATCACAATAAGTATTTAAAGAAGAGAAAATATTATTTAATTTTTCTTTTTCATAATTTAAAATTCTTTTATGTTCTAAACTTTTTTTCTCAAAATAACGATTTAAATTTAATAGAAAAATAGAACTATATAAAAATAGTCCAAGTGTGATTGTAAAAAAAAGTATAAATTTTTCAATGCTTTTCTTGCTTTTCATAAGATTCTCCCCATATTTTTTCTAAAATAGAATATAATGTCAAAATAAGATCAATACAATATTAACATATAATAAATGATAAAGCAAATTTTTAATTGTAAAAATAATCTATAAAAAAATTAATATATTATTTTTAATGTGTTGATATTAATTAAAATAATTAAAATTTTTAAGAAATCTTATTGTTAAATATTAACTATATACATTTTAAAACAGATATGATAAAAAATAGACATAAGAAACAAAGAAAATACATAAATAACAGAGAAAGGAGGATTATGATATTTAATTATATCATAAAAAAATTAACATGAAAGGGATAGTAGAAAAAATTAAGAAAGATTGGATACTATATGTTTTAATATTGCCGATGGTATTATGGTATTTAATCTTTGCTTACAAACCAATGTATGGATTATTGATTGCTTTTAAGGATTTTAGCCTTTATAAAGGAGTGATGGATAGTCCATGGATAGGATTTGAAAACTTTTATAACTATGTAACAGGACCATTTTTCTTAAGAACTTTAAAAAATACACTTTTGATAAGTTCATATAGTTTATTTATTGAGTTTCCAATACCAATAATTTTAGCACTTATGTTAAATGAGGTAAAAAATAACTTTGCTAAAAAATGGATTCAAACTGTTACATATTTACCACACTTTATTTCAATTGTAGTAGTAGCAGGGATAATTACCAATTTATTAGCTCCTAATACAGGGGTAGTTAACTTAATTCTTGAGAAACTAGGATTTGAAAAAACTTATTTCTTAATTCAACCAGAATATTTTAGAAGTATTTTTATATCTTCTGGTATTTGGAAAGAGGCTGGATTTAGTTCAATAGTTTATCTAGCAGCTCTTTCAGGGATAGATCCTTCACTATATGAGGCAGCTAAAATAGATGGAGCTGATAGAATCAAACAGATGTTTTATGTAACTTTACCTTGTATATTACCAACAATAGTTATAATGTTTATAATTAAAGTTGGAAAAATATTGGAAGTAGGGTATGAAAAGATTATATTATTATATCAACCTTCAACATATGAAACTGCAGATGTACTTTCAACTTATGTTTATAGAGCAGGAATTCAAGAAGCTCAATATGGACTTGCAACAGCAGCAGGATTATTTAATGCAATATTTGGTTTTATATTAGTTGTAGGAGCAAATAGATTAGCAAAAAAATTATCACAAACATCAATTTGGTAAAAAGGAGTGAAAAATGGAATTCTATTCAAGAAAAGAAAAAATTTTTGGTATAATTAATATAACTTTATTAATTATATTTGCTTTAAGTGTACTTTATCCTTTTGTATATATATTTTCATCTTCAATTAGTTCTGGATATGCAGTAACTACTGGTAAAGTAATGCTTTTTCCTAAGGATATAACTTTTGATGCTTACAAAGAGTTATTAAAAGATTCTAAACTATGGATAGCTTATGGGAATACTTTTTTCTATACGATTTTCGGGGTATTAACTAGTATGTTTTTTTCAGTTACTGGTGCTTATGCACTTTCTAAAAAGAGATTATTATTTAGAAAACAGTTTAATATATTTGTTGCTTTTACTATGTGGTTTAATGCAGGAATGATTCCTATTTATTTAAATTTTAGAGATTTACATCTATTGAATTCAAGATTAGGGATTATTTTTGGATTTGCTTGCACAGCATTTAATATAATTTTATTGAGAAACTATTTTGAAAACATTCCAAGTGCAATTGAAGAAGCAGCAAGAATAGATGGAGTTAATGAGTTTCAAATGCTTACAAAGATATATTTACCTTTATCAAAACCAGCTTTAACAACTGTTGCTTTATATTATGGAATTGCTAGATGGAATGGATATTTCTGGTCAATGATCTTATTGAGAGATGAGTCAAAAATACCTTTACAAGTTTATTTAAAGAAAAAAATAGTTCAGTCTGTTGTATCAGAAGAGACAATAGTAGCAGCAGCAAATGCAAGTTTTTCACCAGAAACATTAATATATGCTACAATAATACTTTCAATAATTCCAGTTGTAATAATATATCCATATATTCAAAAATATTTCAATAAAGGAGTTATGGTTGGTGGAGTAAAAGAATAAAATAAACATAGTAAACAATACAGGGAGGATTTAAAAAATGAAGAAATTATTAGGAGTAGGAGCATTATTATTAATATCAACAACAGCATTTTCAATTTCAGGAGAGGTAGAAGTAGGAGTTGAAAATGAGGATTATCATGGAAGTTATAGTACTTCAAGTGATATGTCAATGCCATATGTAGGATTAAAATTAAAAGAGATTATTCCAAATTCACCTTTAACATTAGATTTAAAATATGCATATAGATATAAATATGATGATGAGGCGAGAGATAAAGATAGAAGAGATAGATATGAAGCATATTTAGGTTATAAATGGAGCTGGGATAAATTAACATTTTCTCCAAAAATTGGAATTAGACATGAAGCATATAGTTCTTTAGCAACAAATAAGTATCAAACATTTTATAGAATTTATCCAAACTTTACTTATAAAATAAATGACAATATCTCATTATATCAATCAGGATATGTAGCTCCAACTAAAACAAATATGAACAATGGAAAATCAAGAATAAATAGTGAAGGAAAAGGGGATACATATTACGGAGATTACAAACATGAATTGGAGTTAGGACTTTCATTTAAACTAGATTCAAAAAATAATTTAAAAACAGCTTTATATAGTGAATACGAACATTTAGAAGATGATCAATCAAAAGAGGAATGGCAATTAAGATTAATTTATACTCATCAATTAAATGATAAAATAAAGTTAGAACCATTTGCAAGAATAGGATTAGATAGAGAACAAAGAAGAAAATCTGATGGAGAAGACAAAGACTTATTAAGACATAGATTTGGAGTTAAAGGGGAATATAAAGTAACAGATACATTTTCTCTGTTAGGAGAAGTTTACTGGCAAACTGAAAGACAAGGTCAGTATGGTAAAGCTTCTAGAAGTGACAAAACAATGAATTTTTATAAACTAGGATTTAGCCAAGAATTTTAATGGTATTAGAAGGAGGATTAATAATGAAAAAAGGATTAATATTAGCTAGTATTCTTTTAGCTTTAGCAGGTTGTGGAAAAGAAGATAAAGTGGAAACTCAAAATTCAACTGGAAAAGAAATGACAATACATTTTCATTTTTATGATACAAAAACTTGGAATGAAGAATGGCCAGTAGCAAAGAAAATAACAGAAGTAACTGGAATTAAGTTAAAAAATGTGGCTCCTATAAATGCTACAAACTCAAATGAATCAAGAAATCTATTGATGGCATCAGGGGAATTACCAGATATAGTAGCTGGACAAAATACTAAAGATTTATTTAATAAATATGGAATGGAAGGAGCATTTATTCCATTAGATGATTTAATAGAAAAACATGCACCTAATATTAAAAAGATTTTAGATGAAAACCCAGAAGTAAAAAATGCTATTACAGCACCAGATGGAAAAATTTATCATGTTCCATATATTCCAGATGGAAAAGTTGGAAAAGCTTGGTTTATTAGACAAGATTGGTTAGAAAAATTAAATTTAAAAACTCCAACAACAGTAGATGAATTATATGATGTAATGGTAGCTTTTAGAGATAAAGATCCAAATGGAAATGGATTAAAAGATGAAATACCATTCTTTACAAGAGAGGTTCAAGGATGGGAAGTATTGAGACTTGCTAATCTTTTTGGAGCTAGAGTTTCAGGTTCAGATAGAACATTTGGAGATTTTTATATAGAAAATGGAAAAATAAAACATGGATTTGTACAACCAGAATTTAAAGAAGCTTTAACTCATATTTCAAAATGGTATGAAGAAAAATTAATAGATCCAGAAATATTTACAAGAGGAAGAAAAGCAAGAGAAATTTTATATGGAGCTGATCAAGGTGGAATTACTAGAGACTGGTTTGCTTCAACTATTGGATTAAATGATATATTTAAAGATAAGATAAAAGGATTTAAAATAGTTTCTATGGCACCTCCTAAAGATATTAATGGAAATCAATGGGAAGAGTCTGAAAGAAGTAAAATAAAACCAGATGGTTGGGCTATATCTGTAAATAATAAAGATCCAGAAGCTACAATAAAGTTTTTTGATTTTATTTATGGAGAAGAGGGAAGAAGAATAGTTAACTATGGAATAGAAGGGGAACATTATAAGATAGTAAATGGAAAACCAGAATTTTTACCAGTTGTATTTGAATCTGGACTAGCACCAATGGAATATTTAAAAACAGTAGGAGCACAAGTACCGATTGGTTATCATCAAGATTATGAAGCAGAATTAGCTACACTACCACAAGATGTTAGAGAGCAAATAAAAGAATATGAAAAATATCCGATAAAAGGATTCCCAGGAGTAGTTATGACTCCAGAAGAGAAAAAAGTATTTGATAGAATATGGCCATCTTTATATCCATACATGCAAGAGAGAATTCAAAAATGGATTTTAGGAACAGAGCCATTAACTAAAGAAAACTGGGATAATTATCTTAAAAATGTAGATAACTTAGGATTTAATGAAGTAATTGAAATAGTACAAGCAGCATGGGATAGACAAAATAACAAATAGTTAGAAAGGGAGATTAATATGCTAAAGAAAATAATATTGATGTTAAATATTATGCTTATAAGTACAGTAGTTACTTATTCTGAAAAAAATTTATTATTACTAGAAGAAGATAATTTAATCAAGATAAAGGAAAAAATAGAAAGAAAAGAATCATTTGTAATGCCAGCTTATGAAGAGTTGTTATTAAAAGCAGAAGCTGCTTTAGCTATTGAGAGAATAAGTGTTGTTGATAAGGAAATGGTTCCTAGTAGTAAAGATAAACATGACTATATGAGCTTTGGACCTTACTGGTGGCCAAATCCAGAAACAAAAGATGGGTTTCCATATATAAAAAAAGATGGAAAAGTAAATCCTCAAATGAAAAAAGATTCAGACTCATTACGTCTTCAAAATTTAGCAAAGAGTACAGAAATACTAGCTTTAGCATACTATTATACCTCTGATATTAAGTATGCAGAGCAAGTGGCAAAATTAGTAAAAATATGGTTTTTAGATGAAGAAACTAAAATGAATCCACATTTAAGATATGGACAGGCAATTCCTGGACAACTTAAGGATAAATTAACATCTTTAGGAATACTTGAATCAAGACAAATTTTAAGAGTTTTAGATGCAGTAACATTAATTGAAGATAGTAATTGTTTAAGTAAAAAAGATATAAAAGAATTGAAAAAATGGATAGCAAAATTTAATGATTGGCTATATAATGATGAATTCTGCTATCAGGAAAAACATAGACCAAATAATCATGGAACTTATTATGATTATCAAGTGACAGGATATTTTATATATTTAGATGAAGATGAGAAAGCAGAAGAGATTTTAAAAGCAGCTCAGTATACTAGATTAGCTTCTCATATAGGATCAAAGGGTCAAAATTTTCATGAATTAGAAAGAACACGTCCTCTTCATTATAGTATCTTTGATTTAGAAGCATTGGTAGGATTAGCTATATATGGAGATAGATATAAAGATGTAAACTTCTGGACTTTTGATGTAAATAAGACAAGTTTAAAAAAGGCAATTGATTATATTATAAAATATAAAAACAATCCAGATATGTGGTTAGTAAAAAATGAAAAGGTAAATTTTGATAGTTTTGTAAAAACTTTAATAATAGCTACTGAAAAATATAATACTGATGAGTATAAAGAAGAAATAAAAAAATTATGGAAAGAAAATCCTAAAAATTTAAATTACTTAAAATGGAATATAAATATATAGAAAGGTGAGTTTAGATGGCAGAGGTAAAATTAAGAAAAGTAGAAAAACAATATCCCAATGGATTTAAAGCTGTGCATGGAATAGATTTAGATATTAAAGATGGAGAGTTTATGGTTTTTGTAGGACCTTCTGGTTGTGCTAAGTCAACTACCCTTAGAATGATAGCTGGTCTTGAAGAGATCACAGGAGGGGAAATTTGGATAGGAGATCAGTTGGTTAATGATCTTCCACCAAAGGATAGAGGTATTGCAATGGTTTTCCAAAACTATGCTCTTTACCCTCATATGACAGTTTATGACAATATGGCATTTGGTCTAAAAATGGCTAAAACTCCAAAAGATGAGATAGATAGAAGAGTTAGAGAAGCAGCTGAAAAACTTGAGATAACTCAATTATTAGATAGAAAACCAAAGGAGATGTCTGGAGGACAAAGACAGAGAGTAGCA
>ERZ791617.1017-NODE-1017-length-12457-cov-2.63441_pt1 | contig 12457 bp, 5 predicted proteins | sample MGYA00510272_ERZ791617 | MGnify/ENA primary metagenome ERZ791617 (study PRJEB30046, sample SAMN00715200) | human gut metagenome | study: EMG produced TPA metagenomics assembly of the A metagenome-wide association study of gut microbiota in type 2...
CAAACGATCGCCATAACTTCCGTTTTGATTACTGGACGCTCCATCGTTAATAGATAACTGAACCGCAAAAATAATTTCTGAGTTGTTATCATTCTCCGGCAAGAACACTTCCCTGAAATCAGGATACAGCGTATATTTCCCGGACTGGATCACCTCATCACAAGCACTTAGGCACTCTTTCCATTTCGACTGATATAAATACACCTTAGCCATATAAGCTTTTGCCGCCATTTTGGTAGGACGTCCATAATCTGATTGGCTTTCTGGCAAGACTTGATAAGCGGCAGAGAATTCCCCCAAAATCTTTTCCCATAGCTGGTCGGACGTAAACTCCATATTCGATTTCGTATGATACTCATTCGGATCAACCACCGTCTCATCAATCCAAGGGATCAAATTATAGATGACTTTCAAGTTGAAATAATAGTGTCCTCTCAAGAAACGCATTTCCGCCAAACGTTGCTCTTTGTTCTTTACCGTACTATTGCTCAACAAACGAATCGCTTGATTACAACGCTTTACACCCTCATAAAGAGCAGCCCAACGAGCCTCAAAATCGATACCCGTCGGATTGGCATTAAAGATTTCCATCAAGTGAATCTGGTTTTGGTCACCGGTACCTCCACCCCCTTTATAGGCATCGTCAGATACGACATCCCCAAACTGCCAATTCGAACAACCGGAGTTGATCGCATCCGAAGCATAATATCCATCCAATACCGCATAAGCACCTATCACGATTCCCTCTATGTTTTCCTCACTTTCTACCTGCTCGGGCATAAATTCCCCTACAGGCTCCTCAGAAAGAAAAGAATCGGCACAAGAGCACATCACTAAAGCCGCAACAACTAAACTAACTATCTTTTTCATCGTACATCAGATTTTCAATTAAAAATTAACATTAACTCCTAAGGTGAATGTCCTTGGCAACGGGTATACGCCACGATCAACACCCATATCCAAATTTCGGTTCTCGGAAGAATAGCTCTGTAAACCCACCTCCGGATCAATACCATTATAGCCCGTTATCGTAAACAGGTTCTGTCCTTGTAAATAAATATAGGTACGTTTCAATTTCAATTTAGATGTGATCCGATCCGGCAAGGTATAACCAATCTTCAAATTCTTCAAACGAACGAAGGAAGCGTTATGAATATAATAAGTAGAAGGCCGGATATTATTATTCGGGTCATCCAATGTTACACGTGGTATATCCGTATTCGTATGATCCGGTCTCCAAGCATCCAGAATCGTAGAGTTTTTATTATACTGAGCTTGATTATAGAACTCACCCAAATAATTTGTCAAATTATAAACCTCGTTACCAAATACCCCTTGGAAGAACGCACTTATATCAAAGTTCTTATAATTGAACCCAAGCGTTAGACCCATACTGCAATCAGGCAGCGGGCTACCTACAAAATCACGATCCTCGCTATTGATTACTCCATCACCGTTCAAGTCCTTAAAGCGGATATCGCCAGGTTTAGCGTTCGGTTGCAACAGCTCGCCCTTATCATTCTTATAGTTTTGGATCTCTGCGTCGTTTTGAAACAAGCCATCTGCCTCATACACGAAGAAAGAGCCGATCGGTTGTCCTACCGCCGAACGAGAGGTCTCTTGGTCAAAGTTTCGTCCATGAAGTTCGCTGCTGGAAAGACCAATATAATCCACGCCATTCAGCTCTGTCATCTTATTCTTGATGATAGAGAAATTATATGCTACAGAGAAGCCAAAATCTTGATTGATCTGTTTCTGATAATTCACCTCCATCTCAAAACCCTTGTTATTCATCTTTCCGACGTTATCCCAAACCGTCATGTTCGTTCCTCCGATCGAAGCTGGTAAGGCTCTACGCCACAACAAATCCTTGGTGTCCTTATTAAAGAAGTCCAATGTCAAATTCAAGTCACCGCTTAAAAAACCTAAGTCCAAGCCAACATTGGTTTGAGTGGTCGTCTCCCACTTCAAATTAGCGTTACCATTACGAGTCTGCACAAATCCTAAATCCACAGAGCTTTGACTTCCATCAATCGGATAATTCGAGGTAGATGAACTACTCTTATAGGAATCGATCGTTGCGTAAGAAGGAACATCTGAGTTACCATTTTGTCCCCAACCGACACGAAGCTTCAAGTTATTGATAGCCTCCACATCAAAGAATGGCTCATTACTGATACGCCATCCCACCGAAGCGGCCGGGAAGTTACCCCACTTATTATTCCCCAAACGGGAAGATCCATCCCGACGCAAAGTGAAAGCGACCAAATAACGATCGTGATAATTGTAATCGATCTTGCCGAAATAAGAGACCATGCTATACTCCGTGGCAGACCCTGAGTTCTTTTGGGTTCCTACATCGCCCGCATCCAAGAAATGGAAGTTAGGATCATCCGAAGGGAAACCATCTCTCGAAGCCGTAAAATACTCATACCGGTTTCTCAACGACTCCAGACCCAACAATGCATTGATCGTATGATCGCCAAATGTCTTGGTATAGTTCAAGGTATTCGTAAACACCCAGTTGAAGTTCCATGCATTCCGGTTAGACAAACCACTTAATTTCTCAGAAGCGTTGATCTCATCATATTTAGGGCTAAAAGAACGTCTGTATAGATTATTATAGTCTGCACCAAAAGAAGTCTTGAACATAAATCCGTCAAACAAGTGCAGCTCTGCGTACAAATTACCCACCAAGCGGCTCTTCTTATCCTTGTTATCCTTATTTCTATGCAACTTTCCCATCGGGTTAGGAATATCCGAAAAGACATTTCCCGCATATTCATCCTCCAAGTTCTTCACCGGTGTGATCGACTGGAACTTATAGGCCTCATACAAAGTTCCTCCCAACGCCGCATTATTGGAGACACTAGTACCCCAAGAATGAGAAAGAGAAATATTCTCCCCGATACGAAGATGGTCATCGAACAATTTATACTCGGAATTAAAGCGACCGCTCACACGCTTGAAATCGCTTAACTTCACCAATCCCTGCTGATCATAATACCCCAAAGAAAACAATTGATTGGATTTCTTATCGGCTTTCGTGAAGGAAAGGTTATAGGATTGAACGATAGCGGCACGCAAAATCTCATCTACCCAATCCACGTCATCAGAAGGAATCTTATGATCTTTATCCAGATATTCGGGCACAACCGCTTGATCACCGTTTCCATAAACATCGTGTGAAGGTGTCTTTCCGTCGTTTTTCATCGCTTGCCACAACATATCGCCAAATTGCTGCGCATTCAACATCTTCAATTGTTTAGCCGCTTTTTGTACACCAAAGTACGCATCTAAATTCACATTGAATTGTCCTTCTTTTCCCTTTTTCGTATTAATGATAACAACACCATTGGCGGCACGCGCTCCATAAATAGAAGCAGAGGAAGCATCTTTCAATACTTGCATGGACTCTATATCATTCGGATTCAAGAAATTGATTCCCCCATCCACGGGAATACCGTCAATGATATAAAGAGGGTCATTGTTACGAATCGTACTATAACCACGGATACGGACAGCGACACCACCACCCGGCATATTATCCGGCATCACGTTCACGCCAGATAATTTACCTTGCATCATTTGGTCTACGCTGGATACCGGTGTATCTTTCAAGTCATCGATCTTCAAGACCGAAACCGCACCCGTCAAGTCCTTTTTACGAGAAACGCCATAACCTACCACTACAACCTCGTCCAAGTTTTGCGAATCCTCTTTCAAAGATATCGTCAGATCCGTCTTCGAGCCCGGAGTCAGCTCCATAGACAAATAACCGATATAAGAAACGACCAGTACCGCATTATCAGGTACTTCCAACGTGAAACGACCATCAATATCCGTGATTGTACCAATAGAGGTTCCTTTCACCAAGACATTCGCACCAATGATCGGTTCTTGACTCGAATCCAATACGACACCCTGTACCTTACGGCCTTGTTGCTGTACGACAGGAGCGGACTCCACCTTACGCGACAAAATGATTTGCCTATCCACAATCTTGTATTCGACCCCCATATTGTCGAAAACCTGTGACAAGACCACATTTATATCCTTATTGCTAGCATTCAAACTGATAAGACGGTTCGTGTCTAGGACATGATTGGAATACAAGAAAGAATAACCAGTCTCCTGTTCGATCCGATCAATCGCTTGTTCTACCGTTGCGTTCTTCAGCGACAAGGAAAGTGTCATTCCTTGCGAAGAAGATGTTCCCGCATATAGCTGGAAAGCTGTCAAAAATGTAAATGCCGTACTAAGTTTCAGTATACGGCCCGAATTAGGTAAACACCGCGCAAGATTTCTCTTACGTAAATGAAATGTGCTCATGAGCATACAGATTTAATGATTACACAATATATTAGTATAGATTTCCAATTATCTTTGATAAACATCGATCCTCCGGCGAACAAACGAGGAATCCAGACGTTGCGAAGGCTCTCGTGATGTCCATTCGATAGGAGCAGTCTGTTTCAAATAATCCAAGATCTGTTCCAAAGTCTCCGTAGTGAAGGTCGCCCGATATTTATACTCCGCATTCCCGCTCTTATGCAATACGATCTCCACGTTATATCGTTTCTCCAATCGTTTCAACACCTTATCCAAAGAAGTATTCCGGAAAACTATCCGTCCTCCTTTCCAATCCATTTTCTCCTCCAGGTTGGCCGCAGAAACACTGAAAGTACCGCTCTCCTTATCCAATACCGCCTGTTTGTTCGGCTCCAATCGGATACGTTCATCATTCCGTGAGTCCGGATCACGTCAATCTTTCCTTTTTCCAACACGGCCTCTATAAAAGGTTCGTCAGCATAGGCATTGACATTAAATTTTGTTCCATAGGCCACCACCCGTAAACCTTCGGAAGTTGATACACAAAAGGGATGTTCCGGATCGGCCTCCACCTCGAAATATCCTTCGCCGGAAAGTAACACCTTGCGCTCTTTCTCCTCGAACACCGACGGATAGGTCAATTTACTACCCGAGTTCAACCATACGACAGACTGGTCTGGCAACACAAACCGAGTAATCGTTCCGGGCAGGGAGTTAACCTCAGCATAAACGACAGGCTGGGACTTCTCGTCATATCTTGTGGCATAATACAAATAGGAGAAAAGTAACGAAGAAAATAACAACGGAAGCACCAATATAACTGCCGCACGAGTAAAAAGCAGCGACAAAGTTCGTCTGACAGCTTGCCGCCCTACCCGACGTTCCATTCGTAGCCATGCCTTTTGCACGTCAATCGACCGATACTCTAATATGTCCTCAGACAAGGCTTTAATTTCCTCTACCTGACGTGACACACTTTTATGTTCTACCTTTCTTTCCATATATTTTCTTCCTTTACTTATAGAGACACACTCTAAAGAAAAACACGACAGCGAAAATGAGTTTTTTTTATTTTTGTTCTCTTCAAAAATATATACCTTTGCCCCATCATGGAAAGAAATCATACCAAGGCTATTAATGTCGATTTACTTTTAGAACAAATTACGACTGAAGATAATAGGCTCGCCTTCCACCGCTTATTCGAGTTATATTATCCGGCACTTTGTATGTACGCCAAACGCTTTATCACAGATAAGGAAACAAGAGAAGATATCGTGCAGGACGTGTTTTTCGCTATTTGGGAAAATCGCAGCCGTATCTCAGTAAAGACCTCCGCACGTAGCTATCTCGTCACTTGCGCCAGAAATCACTGCTTAAATTATCTGCAACGCAACCATGAAAGATATTACGAATCGCTCATCCAAGAACAAATCCCGATCTATGCGGAAAGTAGTGAGGAACTCTACACATGGGAAGAACTGCAAACGTTATTAAGACAAGCCCTTGACAAGCTACCGGAGAACTATCGGCTCGCATTCGAGAAGAATCGTTTCGAGAATAAGAGCTATGGAGAAATCGCAGAGGAAATGCAAATATCCATACGAACCGTGGAAAGCTACAAGAACAAGGCAACAGAACTTCTAAAGACAGAGCTAAAAGATTACCTACCTCTATTTATCGGCTGGCTTTTTTAACAGGAAGGGGTTCCCCCCTCCCCTTCATAGTCGTTTATCGTTGGTCCAACCAAATCTTTACCCCCTCAAGTAAAAGCTGGTTCTCATCAGACTTCTGGGTGGAGAGCCGTAGATAAGTCTCATCCAAGCCCCGGAAATTCGAAGCGTCACGGATCAAGATTCCGTAATTATCTAAAAGGAATTGCTTTAAATCAGCGGCTGTACCCTTCTTCAAACGGACAAGGAAGAAAGTCGTAGAGGTCGGGATTACCTCCAAGCCATCCAATTTACTTAATTGGTAAATAAAATCCGCGGTCTCACGCTGCCATTTACGGATCGGCAACGTAAATTGCGCCGGATGGATCAAGATATATTTACTTGCCTCGATAGCGATAGCATTTACCGACCAAGGTATGATATACTTGTTCACTTTCTCCGCGATCTCCGGAGAAGCGACCAGATAACCGATACGCAAGCCGGGGATATTATAAGCCTTCGAGATAGACTGGACAAGGATTAAGTTCTTATGCGTTTTCACGTCACTCGGCTTTAGCATGTCTTCCGTCGTAAAAGCCACGTATGCCTGATCAATAATGAAGGTAGTCTGCGGATTCGCTGAGATCAAACGGAGAAGCTCCGTACGATGGATCAGCTTTCCATCCGGATTATTCGGATTACAAATCCAACAGAAATCCTGTCCCTCCAAGGATAACTCTGATAAATCGTCCGATGTCGGGAAGAAAGAGATCTCATGCTCATGCAAACGGCAAGCGTCCTCATATTCAGAGAAAGAAGGAATAGCGATCATGGATTTCGCACCTCGCCAAGCTTGCGCTAACAAATAAAAAGCGGTGATCGAACCATTCGTCACTACGATATTCTCCTCCTTGATCTCATACCGGCGGGCCAACAATCTTTTCAAGGTAGCGGCATCCGGCTCCGGATAACGAGTCAGCTTATCAAAATGCTCGATCAAATGTTCCTTCAGTTTATCTAAATTAGCTCCGTGCCACACATTCGAGCTAAAGTTTATCTTTACCTCGTTCTTTGCGTTATAAAAATCATCACCGTGTCCGTATAACATATACCTGCTTTTTAATTAATACCTTATCTGTTAAAACTGTCACAAAATTACGAATCTTTTTGGCTTTTCCTATCAATCGCCTTATAGATCGCATCCTGTATGCGAGTACGTATATCAAGCGATCCCAGTTTATTATTTGCCCGGCTAGGATTCACCCGGTTACTCAAAAATATATAAATAAGCTGGTTATCCGGATCTATCCAAAAACAAGTACCCGTAAATCCTGTATGTCCATAGACCGAGGCGGGAGCCAAAGCCCCACAAGGCGAGGCTTTCGGATTACCAATCACCGGCTTATCAAATCCTAGCCCTCTACGGCAAGTCGGGCTCTTGCTTTGTGTAAACAAACGGCTGGTTTCCAAAGAAAGATAGCGCTCGCCGCCATAAGTCCCTTGGTTTAGCATCAATTGGAGCACCTTCGCCAGATCATTCGCGTTCGAAAATAATCCGGCGTTTCCAGAAACACCCCCTTGAAAAGCGGCCGCCTCATCATGCACATATCCGCGAAGCAATTGACGGCGGACAAATCCATCTTGCTCTGTAGGTACAATTTGCAAGGTATCCATTCGCTTCAACGGATTATAAGTGGTATGCCAAGCCCCTAACCCGCTGTAGAAATCATCCCGAAGAAACTGGTCCATCGGAGATTTCATCAGATTTTCCACCATCATTTTCAGCATAATGAAATTCACGCAACTATATACGTACCTACCTCTCGTACCCAAACGGGATTTCTTGATATCTTGAAAGATCGTATCTTTAAAGGAATCACTCACATAGAAATTACGGGCTACCTCAGTCGTAAATCCGGGTTTCCGGGTATCCGAAACTACATCTGGAAGATATTTAAAATCATTCCGGACATACGTTTTAGCGTCAAAACGAACCGGATGCGTAGCGTTCTTCGCCGAACTATATAAACTGCCTTTATAACTATCCTTATCAATGGCATCCAGATAGAAATTAATAGTTGGAGTCACTCCCGATTGATGGTACAGTAACTCTTTTATCGATAAATCCTTTTTATTAGACTCCTTCAACTCCGGTATAAAATCGGAGATCTTATTGTTCAAGGTGAATTTCTTCTCATCATACGCTTTCATGACCGCCAATAAAGTTCCCGCCGCCTTCGACGCCGAGGCCAAGTCATAGACCGATGACTCCGTGACCGGCTGCCTACTTTCGTAATCAAAATAACCGAACGATTTATTATAGATAATCACGCCGTCCTTCGCCACCAGCACTTGGCATCCAGGATAAGCCTTCTCATCCAATCCCGCTTTAACGATCGACTCAATTACATCCAGACGGTCCGGATTCGCTCCCACCTCTTCCGGCTGGTGATATCCCAAACGAGTCTTTTCCGTAAAAATACCAGTACCCGCATAATACAATCCCGGAATCGAAACCGGAAGTTTCCCTTTCGCCGCAATACCACCGAATATCACTTGGGCCGCATATTCCTGCGCTAAGGGAGTGCCCTCGTAAGCCAACACGACCGCCTTCGCCTTCTCGATCGACTTCTTATATTCCTTACAAGCATATGGTAAGGTAAAGAAAGCATAGACCAACTCTTTCTTCGCGGCCAACTGCCTCAACGCTAAACTCTCGGGAATGCGAATCGTATGTACGCCACAAATGATCACGTCGTATTTTTGCAATTTATTATAAACCTGCTGGACTTGGGCAGCCGTAGAACGCCGTCCGATGCTAAAGCAAGCGATCGAATCATATTCACCCAGCATTTTCTGGAATTCATTACCAACCCCGTCTCCAATCGAGAGCGCCGCGATCTTTTTCTTATTCAACTGTTTAAGAGGTAAGATCGTATCCTCATTCTTCAAAACGGTAATAGCCTCCGAATTCAACTTCGCCGCCATCCATGCCGCATGCGGAGAGTTCAAACGTTTCGATAAGCCTTTTGTTTCGACCGGCTTATAGGCATTCAATCCAGCGATATATTTGTACCTTAATATTTTCAAGCACTTGGCCTCGATCGCTTCCAGATCCAATACCCCTTCCTCGATAGCCTCTTTCACGGCCGTAAAATCATTGATTGGAGCGGCCGGAGCGAGCAAGATATCATTCCCCGCAAGCAAAGCCTTCACCGAAGGATTATCCGTTTTCTTTGTGGAAGCTCCTTTCATCGCTAAAGCATCCGTAAAGCACAGACCTTGAAAACCGAGTTCTTTCTGTAATAGATCCGTCACTACCGCCTTAGAGAAAGAAGCCGGCTTATGACTTTTGTCCAATGCCGGAACATAAAGATGTCCCGTCATTATCCCGGCGAACCCATCATATATATAACGTTTAAAAGGAAGAAGTTCCACGCTATCCAAGCGGGCCCGGTTATGGCGCACGACGGGTAATGTCTCGTGCGAGTCCTCAGAAGTATCTCCATGTCCGGGGAAATGTTTGGAGACAGACAAGATGCCCGTACTTTCCAATCCTCTTGCGTAAGCAATACCTTTCTCCGACACAGCCTCCGGATTCTCGCCAAACGAACGCAGGCCGATCACGGGATTATCCACATTGCTATTCACGTCCATATCCGGAGCGAAATTTATATGAATTCCCATTTCCCGGCACTGCCGTCCCACCTCTTTTCCATATTCCTCGATCAAGGCATTGTCCTCGATAGCGCCTAGCATCATATTTTTCGGGAAACGGGTGGTTCCGCTTAATCGCATGGAAAGTCCCCACTCCCCATCCAAAGAGACCAACATCGGAATCCGGGAAGCCTTTTGCAAACGATTGGTCACCTCCGCCTGCGTCACCGGATCCCCTTTATGGAACAAGATACCCCCGATCTTGATCTCGTTCACGTAACGCATGAGCCGTTGCATATTCCGGTTATCGGATTTAGGATTCGCTATAACCATAAATAACTGCCCGATCCGTTCATCATAACTCATAGCGTCAAACACGGAATCAACCCAATGATTCATCTTTTCCTGATCCACCTCACGATAAAGGTTCGGGACTGTTTGCGCCCCACTCGATAAAAGGGAAATACAACACAAAAGCAAGATACCAATCTGTCTCATCACAACATTATCATTATTACTCTCCAAAAATAAGAAAATATCGCAATAGTAACGTGAATTGTGATAGGGGTTTTTACTATCTTTCCTGTCTCGTAATAAAAAATGAAGTACTTCATGAAGCTAATACTACTCATAATCTTGATTATCTTCGGCTTTCAATCAAGCGCTTGGGGACAAGAGCCGACTCTCAGTATCGAGGCTAAACAAGAGCCGATCCAAGAAATCATGAAAAAAATAGAGCATCAAACAGGCATGACATTCTCCTACGATCCTTCTATTCTCAAAGGCATTTCCCTGATTACATTCAAATCTGATAACCAATCCATATCGGAATGCCTTACCCGGCTATTCCAAAAGCTCCCTCTGTCTTATCAGATAAACGGTACCCACATCATCTTGAAGAAACGCCCCCGCTCAGTAACCATCAGCGGATTTGTACGGGATAAAGCGACTACGGAGTATCTAATCGGGGCTTCCGTTTATGACTCTCGCACACAAAGGGGCACGGCTACCAATAACCACGGTTTCTTCAGTCTAACCTTACCGGTCGGGGCAGTCCGTTTGGAGACTTCCTACATCGGATACGGACGTTTCTCACATACATTCCAACCGCTCGAACGGGATACCGTGATGGAAATTCTGCTGGAAAGCGGTGAAGCATTGGCCGAAGTTGTCGTTACCGGTAGTAATGACACACAAAACCCGATACAAGCCCCTCAGATGGGAACGATTAAAATAACCCGGAAGATGATCAAGACCATCCCGACCTTATTCGGTGAGGCCGATGTGATCAAAGCCCTGCAAACCCAACCCGGCGTATCAGCCGGAACGGAAGGATTAGCCGGGATGTATGTCCGTGGGGGGAATGGAGACGAGAACCTGTATATGATAGACGGAATCCAACTGTATCAGGTCAATCATCTCGGAGGACTTTTCTCCGCTTTCAACGCCGAGGCTTTGAAAGATGTGGATTTTTATAAATCCGCTTTCCCCGCCCGCTATGGGGGAAGGCTTTCCAGCGTAGTGGATGTGCATACTAAAGATGGCAATATGAAAGAGTACCATGGTAGCGCCATGCTGGGATTGACCTCCGGTAACTTAAATTTCGAAGGGCCGATCATTAAAAACCGGACTTCGTTCAACGCCTCCTTCCGTCGCTCTTGGCTGGATGGCTTGTCCGCACCGGGTGTGGCGATCTACAATAAAATTCAGAAAAAGAATGGGGAGAAATTCAGCGCACGCTATGCTTTTACCGATCTGAACCTAAAAGTAAACCGGAGCCAAGCTTACGTTAATTTCTATTTCGGACAGGATTTCCTAAAAGGAGGAAGTTCCGAGTTCTCCGTAGGTGATGATATAACCCCTTTCGAGAACAAGGACTTTGGAAAGATGCGCTGGGGTAACATCGCATTATCTTCCGGCTGGTCGCATGTGTTTAACAACAAGATGTTCGGTACCGTCACCTTGGCTTATTCCCATTATCAATCCAAACTAAAACAAGAGACTTCACAATACTACGGAACCGAGGGTGACAAAGATTATTCTTCACGTTTTATCGAGACCTCAACCCGAAACGGTATCAATGATTTCGGAGTCCATGCGAACTTCGACTATATTCCTACCCCGGCACATCATATCCGTTATGGCACCGACTATCTTTATCATCGTTTCAGCCCGGAATATATCGAGGAAAAGACCTCCGAGAATTTGTCTCCGACCAAACGAACTACCGGAGACGAGCGCCTTTCAGCGAATGAGTTGGCTGTTTTCGCCGAAGATGACTGGGCGATATCTTCCATTGTCCGGGTTAACGCCGGATTACGCCTGAACATGTATAATATACAAAAGAAGACATATGTCTCCTTAGACCCTCGTTTATCCGTACGCTTTCTGCTCACGAGGAATCTAAGCCTTAAGACCTCATACGCCCGGATGAATCAATACGTACATCAGATCAGCGAAAGTTATATGAGTCTCCCTACCGATATGTGGATGCCGGTCAGCAAGAAGCTGAAGCCATTGGAGAGTGATCAAGTATCCGTCGGCGCTTATTACAATTTACACAAAGACTATTCCTTCTCGGTGGAAGGTTATCATAAATGGATGAATCACCTACTGGATTATAAAGATGGTTACAACTTCTTACCCTCGTTCGTCGGTTGGGAGGAGAAACTGGCCGCCGGTAAGGGGTGGGCCTACGGAGCGGAGTTTATCGCCCGGAAAGAGACGGGGCGTATAACAGGATGGATCGGATACGGACTAATGTGGAGCGACCGGCAGTTCGACGAGATTAATAATGGCAAACGTTTCCCCGCGAAATA
>ERZ791617.1024-NODE-1024-length-12375-cov-3.80203_pt1 | contig 12375 bp, 10 predicted proteins | sample MGYA00510272_ERZ791617 | MGnify/ENA primary metagenome ERZ791617 (study PRJEB30046, sample SAMN00715200) | human gut metagenome | study: EMG produced TPA metagenomics assembly of the A metagenome-wide association study of gut microbiota in type 2...
ACGATACCGTCGAAGACCGGTAACGAGTGGCGTGCCATCGTGGTGCCGCAGACCGTAAGTGGAGGAACAACGCTCTTCAGCATCACCATCGGCGGCGTGCCGTTCAAGTTCTCCCTGCCGGATAACTTTGAATACAAGGCAGGCTATATGATGAACTTCAGTATCAAGGTGGACAAGCAGGAATAAGGCGGACAGTATAAGCTGACGCTTGTTGGAAAGAGCATCAGCGAATGGGAAAGCGATCTTGTGAGTCATAATGCCACGGCAAAGGAATACCTCGTGGTGAACTCCACTCCCGGCAAACTGAAGAATGCCATCACCGCCCTTGGAAAGGACTATACGAAAGTGAAGAACCTGAAGATTACCGGCGAGATAAACGCCGAAGACTTCTATTTCATGCGTGATTATATGTCGAAGCTTTCAGCCCTTAATCTTAAAGAGGTGCGTATCAAGGCATCTTGCAAACCGTATCAGGGGGAAGAATGGTATGACGACCAGATACCAGGAAGTGCTTTCTATTATCAGCAAAAAAATGGAGGCAGCCAGACTCTTAATTACATTATATTGCCCGATCATCTAAAGGCTATCGGTGGTAACGCCTTCTATGGATGTCGCTACCTCACTGGCTCGCTCGTTATTCCAGAGGGCGTGACCGAGATAAGGCGTGGGGCTTTTAATAGCTGCATTGGGCTGAACGGTACGCTTACGCTTCCCTCTACATTGAAGAAATTAGGAAACAACTGGAATGATGATTCCGCAGATGAAGGTACCGACTATTATGGTGGAGTGTTCCAAGGCTGTTCCAATCTGACGGGAAACCTCGTGCTTCCCAATAATCTCGAACTGATCAGAGGTTATTGCTTCTCTGGATGTTCTGGGTTTTACGGTGAGTTGCGCCTGCCAGAGAAACTGAAGTATATGGGCGAACATGCCTTTCAGGGATGTCCGGGACTGACAGGTTCGTTAACAATACCACAGGGAATATCCTCAATACCGTCGGAAGCTTTCAGCGAATGTGGCTTCAATGGTACGCTTACGCTTCACGACGGAATTACGAATATAGGCAATGCTGCTTTCAACAACTGCCATTTCAAGGGAGAACTTCACCTGCCGAAGAATTTGAAGATAATATCAAACCATGCCTTCTGCAATGACGATTTCTCCGGTGAACTGAAGTTGCCATCGGAAGTCACACATATTGGTAATTCCGCATTCGCCAACAACTGGCGCATCACAGGTATCCTTAATCTACCGGATGGCATTGAGAGCATCGGTGAAGATGCGTTCACCGGTTGCAAGATGCTTGAGGGCATCGTGTTCCCTGAGTCTATGGAGACGATACGCCAGAGAGCATTCATCAATTGTTTCGGTATTGGTTCTATTGTCTGTCGTGGCAACATGCCACCTCGTATAGAAAGCGATGCCTTTGAAGGGGTGGCAAAGGACAACTTTACCGTTGAAGTGCCGGTTTCTGCCGTGGCACATTATCAGACGGCACCGGGTTGGTGCGACTTCAAACGCATCGCCGCTCACCACGAACTGACATGTAGCCCCTCTGTAGCTTGCGCCCTCAGTACGGAGCATAAGCAGACCGTCACCGTCAATGCCGAAGGCGAATGGGAGGTAGCAAGCAAGCCCGACTGGTGTGAGGTGTCGCCAATGAGCGGCAACAAGAAGACCAATGTTACAATCACCATCAAGGCAACGGCGAAAAGCTCCGGCAGCGACCGTAACGGGAAGGTTGTGTTCCGGCTGAAAGACAAGGATTACACCCATGAATGCAGCGTTTCGCAGTATGGCTACCAATATGGCGAAGACGAGTGGATAACTTTACAAAAAGCAACACACGGCAACCGTGGCGGCATCAACATCGTATTGCTTGGTGACGGCTATGATGCCAAAGCCATTGCCTCTGGCGACTATCTGAAAGTAATGAAGCAGGAGATGGAATATTTCTTCGGCATAGAGCCATACAAGACATACCGCCAGTATTTCAACGTGTACACAGCCATTCCGCTGTCAACGGAGTCGGGCATCGCCACGGTGAACACCATCCGCTATAACCGCTTCGGCACGACGTTCACGGGTGGAGGAGGACTGAAAGCAGAATACGACGAGATATTCTCTTATGCTTTGGGAGCACCTACCGTGACGAAAAGCAACCTCAGCGAGACACTCATCATTGTTGTTCCTAACTCCACTGACTATGGAGGCATAACGCAGATGTGGGCAGACGGCTCGGCGATATCCTTCTGTCCGCTCAGCACCTACGGCTATCCGCTTGATTCCCGTGGTGTGGTGCAGCATGAAGCAGGTGGTCATGGCTTTGGCAAACTCGGTGATGAATCTATCTATCACAATGCCTTTATAGATGCTTGCGGATGCAGCTGCTGCGGACATGTTGACGAACTGAACACCGCCAAGAGCTATGGATGGTATGATAATCTCTCGCTGTCGGGCAAGACGCACGGAGTGGGGTGGAGCCATCTCATATACGACAGTCGCTACAGTGACATCGTAGACGTATATGAGGGCGGCTTCATGCACAGTCGTGGTGTGTATCGTTCGGAGCAGAACTCATGTATGAACAACTCCATACCTTATTATAATGTGATAAGTCGTGAGAGCATCGTTAAGAGGATAAAGCAATATGCAGGAGAGACATTCTCGTTTGAGGATTTCGTGAAGAATGACAAGCGTGATGCCGGTGTTGCACAAAGCCCTGCCAGAGCTTCGGCAAGAGGTAGGGCATCGTATACCTCCGGTGCCAATCAGCATAAACCGATGATACGCAGGGGCAGTCCGCTGCGTATGGCTAAGGTGAGAAGACACAGATAGTGATTAATGGATAAAATCGATTATGAAGATGAAGATACACCTTATTATATATATAGCACTTGCGCTGACTGCCGTCGGAATGACCTCTTGCAGCGAAGAAACGCTGCCGACGGATAAGCCGACAGATTCAAAAGTTATAGAGATGAAGTTGCTGATGACTCATCCTGGCTCAAAGACGCGTGCCACGGCAACGGACTTTGAGGCTGGCGACAAGACAGGTGTCTTCGTGACGCTGGCTGACAAACCTCTGCAGGTGGGTGGCAACGTGGTGAACAACGAGGCCCTGACATTCATTGACGACGAGTGGAAAGCTGCCAAGAAACTGTATTGGGACGAAGGTACATACAACGTATATGCCTATTATCCATACATCAGCAGCGTGAGCAGCATTGAGGACCAGCCGTTCAGTATCAGTCTTGACCAGAGTAAGGAGAAGACAGCAACGGCTCTTGGCGGTTACGAAGCGAGCGATCTGCTCTATGCAACAAGCAAGGGCGTGGTGGCATCGGAAGAACCGGTACACCTAACCTTCAAGCATATCATGAGCAAACTCACGATAAGACTCATAAAAGGTGAGGACTTTGAGGGTGAAATGCCTGCCAACGCCATAGTATATGTTCACAACACCGTGCCGGAGGCAACGATAGACCTACAGGCAGGAGTGGCAACACGCAATGCTAAGGCCACTCGAAAGACTATCATAGCACACCACGACGGCGACTATCTGTATTCTGCCATTGTCGTGCCGCAGCGCATAGAGAACCGTATGCCGCTCATTGAAGTTGTGATGAACAACATGAGTTATCTGTATGAGAGCAAGTTCCAGTTCAAACCGGGCATGGAGCAATTGGTGAACCTGATTATCCCCAACAACCCCGACAACATAAGAATCGATATAGCCGGAGACGTGAAAAACTGGGAATAATATATTTTAATACTGCAAATGAAAAAAGTAATCTGCATATTATCTGCCCTTGCCGTCTTGCTCTGCTTCTGGCTCATCGCCTTGTGGATGCCTGCTCTCACAGATGGGGATAAACCACAGGACGAGACAAGGTTTGGTGTAAGCGAAGGACTGGAATTGGTGGAACAGACGTATGATGGGAGGGAAAAGAAATATATCGTTGAGGATGACAAGGGAAACGTAGTGTTTACTGTTCCTTTGCGTGGTTGCATCATCGACACCCGCTACCGCGACGGTAAGCTACGCTTCCGTGAACAGGATTCGGGGCGTGAGGGGTATATAGATTGTCAGGGTATCATTATGTTCCTGAACGATGGCAAGGCAAATATCCCGGAACAGGTAACTACAGGAACGACTGCAAGGTTCGCTGCCTCGGATATGACTTCTGCCCGGCAACCGTATTCCGGGGCATCCGCTTCTTCACCGGATGTAGAAACGTTGAAGCCATCTGTGGCAGGGCGAAGGAACCAGACAATATCACAGGTGGAACTGAAGTCCATTGTCAAGAACGATGCCTTTTATAAGGAGGCATCAAAGATACTGCATGGCAAGCTGACGGAACAGGATGCCAGGCGCCGCCATACGATACTCAACTATTGCGAGCATCTGCGCACAGCGTATACTACAAAAGATATCGACTTCTTGCGGCAGGTGTTCAGCGACAAGGCTCTGATAATAGTGGGCAATGTAGTTAAGACAGCTGCTACAGATGGCAAGTGTATTGCAGAACCACGAGTGACATACGCCATTCATACGAAGCAGGAATATATGTCGCGCCTTGCTAAGGTGTTTTCGCTGAACAGTAAGATTGACGTGAAGTTCTCCGGTTTCCGCATTCTGCGCCATCCCACGATGGACGGCATCTATGGCGTTACGTTGCGGCAGCGGTATAAAAGCGACCGGTACTGCGACGACGGCTATTTGTTTCTGCTGTGGGACTTCAGAGACAAGTCGATGCCTCTGATTCATGTCAGAACCTGGCAGCCGGCATCCTCGGTGGCAGCCGGTGCAGACGTAATCAGCATACAGGACTTCAATCTGCAATAAGCAATGCGTCAGCAGATACAGGAGTAAAAGAAGAATATATAGTATAAAATAGAAATAGTTCACGATAGATATGAAAAGAACATCATCCTTTGGCAATGTCGGCAAACTGTTGTTTGCCATCTGCGTATGGCTGCTTTGTGGCTGTAGTGCGCTCTCACAAGAGTTCTCAGTGAGCAGTTTCCGTATACTGCCCAACGACGTGAGTGCCTTTGTCAACAGCGTGCGTGACCTCAACGATGAGGCTTGTGCCTTGGTAAAGGTGGAGGCTCCGTCAGACTTTGCCTTTTCCACACCTTTAGGCATAGTGAAGCGCAAGGACGAGGTGGGGGAGATATGGCTCTATCTGCCGAAGGGAACGAAGATGCTCACTCTGAAACATCCAGAATGGGGCGTGCTGCGCGACTATAGGTTGGGGATGGTGTTGGAGAGCCGTATGACATACGAACTGAAACTGTCCCTGCCAAAGCCCGCCATTGCGGAGCGACACGATACCATCGTGCAGGTGAGGACTGTAGTCGATACCATCACCGTGGCTAATACCAAGCCTAAGTTGCCACTGTCTCTTTATGCTCTTGCTACCATCGGTGTTCATGACAACGGACCGTCGTATGGAGTATTCTTTGCCATGATGCGGCGCCATGGTTTCTTTGTGCATGCAAGTAGCGACTTCTGTAGTATCGGTTCGACACGTGGCAGTTGCACAAAGGATGGCAGCATCGGCGGAGCCAACGAGAAACCTTACTATTCAGGCAAGACAGCCAAGAGCAATTATACCGTAACAGCAGGAGCTATACACCGCTTGTCGAGGAGCGTATGTCTCTTTGAAGGTGTTGGATATGGTCGTAGTGCCGTGGCATGGCAGTTGGCAGAGAGCGAAGGCGGAGGATATGTCCTAAACGACGGACTGACCCATAAGGGCGTGGCTGGTGAGGTTGGCGCACTTGTATCGTTCGGTCGTATCACCGTGTCAGCATCCGCCGTCACCATTACCGGAAAGCAATGGCAGGGATGTCTTGGCGTGGGTATAAAGCTATGGAGGACCAAGAATGAAAGATAACGAGTATATACAAATGGCGTGGCGCAATGTCCTTTCGATTTCCTTGCGCCAAATTACCAGTCGCCTGTCATGGACACTTTGTGGCGTAGCACTTGTCGTTTGCCTTTTTTCGTGCGACACCGACAAGCCCGACAACTTGGAGCCGCTGATAACCACATTGTCTGCTACCGACATCACCCGTACGGATGCCACGCTTAATGGTTCGGTGGTGATAGAGGGCGAAACGGAGATGCCACAGATGTGTTTCAGATATGGCATAACGGAGGAGATGAAGCAGACGGCAACGGCAGTCAGCAGCGACAACTCGTCTGTGACAGCACGCATTACAGGACTCACCTCTGCCACCACCTATTATTATATGCTTGAGGCGACGAACGGCAGAACGACGGTAAAGGGCAACATGATGACTTTCACCACGCTGCCCAACGAGAAGCCGTCATTGGGTGAAGCAAGCATAGTCAGTCATGGTCCTATGAGCGTTATTGTAGGGTATGAGATAACTGACGATGGTGGCGAGACGATAACAGAGACGGGATGTTTGTATGCACTTGCCTCTGCTGCTGAAGACAGACAGAGAGTAGCATTTAAGAACTATTCCGGAGACAAAGGACGACAGACACTGTTGCTCTCCGGTCTTAACCGCAATGCCACGTATCTGATATGGCCGTATGCCAAGAGCCGGATGGGTGAGACCGTTGGTTCTCCGATAACGTTCACCACGGGTGATGCCATGTCTCTCGGCGAGGCAGGACAGCTGCGCTTGTTGTTGGGCAAAGAGTTGTACGACTATACCAAGCTCTCTATTGCCGGTCCTTTGAATGGCGATGACCTGCGTTGTCTGAGAGAGATGATGGGACGTGGACTTGATAATACGGCGACAGCAGGCAGACTTTCTGATGTTGACCTGACGGATGCAAGAATTGTTGCCGGTGGCGAACCATATGACGGTTCGAGATATGCCCAAGATAATGTTGTGGGACAAGGTTTGTTTGCTGATTGTGCAAGTCTGACGAAGATAATATTTCCTTCCGGAACAACAACGATAGAGAAGGATGCTTTTGCCCGTTGCCCGTCTCTTCAGAATATCAGCATCCCGGCATCGGCAACGTCTGTATTGCCATCCGCTGGTTGTTCGGCATTGCAGGGCATAAGCGTTTCTGGAGCCAACAGCCATTACATAGGCAAGGACGGCGTGTTGCTCAATGCCGATGCCACACGGATAGTATGGTTCCCGATGGGTAAGAGCGGCAGCTACACGTTGCCGTCTACTGTCACCTCTATCGGTGACTATGCCTTCAAGGAGTGCAGCATAGAGACCTTCATGTTTCCTGACAATATCACCACGTTAGGCACTGGCGTCTTCATGAACAGCAAGGTGAAGGATGTGAAGATGCCGGGTAGTCTCAGACTGGTACCAACGGCAACCTTCCAGGGCTGCATGCAGCTCCATGTAGTGCGCCTTGGCAGCAAGACGGAGATGATTTCCGACTATGCTTTCTCTGACTGTCCGCTCACCGATATATATGTGGATGCCCAACTGCCGCCGGTATGCAAATCCTTATCTTTTGGTACCAGCGGAGCAGACATCTTCAGCTCTTGTCGGGTGCATGTGCCAAAGGGACGTGTAAATATATACAAGGCAAGCGAAGGTTGGAAATTATTCAAGAACATCATTACAAACTGATTATGACAACACCAGAAATAGAAGAACTGAAAAAGTTAGTTGAGCAGAAATACGGAAAGTCTCTCAATACGACAACCGACTTTGAAGTGTTTTCCTTCTTCCTGAAAAAGAAGGCAGACAAGAATGTGTCGGCATCAACGCTGAAGCGCCTTTACGGGTATGTTGCTGATGACCATAAGCCGAGGATTTCCACTCTCGACTTGTTGGCGCAATACGTAGGGCATGCTGACTACAAGGCTTTCGTGTTTTGGCTTAAGAGCAGCACGAAATACAACTCGTCTTTCTTTATGGCAGACCAACTGACGAGTGGTGAACTGACCGTCGGCATGGAACTCATGATAGGGTGGAGCCCCAACCGTATGCTTACCTTGCGTTATATAGGCGACAGCATATATGAGGTGCTGGTAGCGGAAAACAGCAAGCTGCTTCGTGGCGACCGCTTCTGTACAGGTTGCTTCATCAAGGGACAGCCGCTGCTATTGCCATATATAGAAAGAGAAGGAGAACATACCATGCCTTTCGTGGCAGGGCGCAACGGCGGTCTCACGTTATTGAAGATAAAGAAATAAGTATATGCAAGACAATTCAAAACATACGAATGCTGCTGACAGTTCTTTAGACAGCAACTATACATCGGGTTTCACAGAGTCGATAGACAAGGAGATGTCTGCCGATCCGATGCCTGATGAGAAAGGCTTTGGCAACATTAAGGAGTATTATGTTTCAAGTGCTGGTCCTACCCGCCTTTTCACTGCCACGAGGTATGGCAAACGTTACATATTGAAATGTCTGAAAGAGGATTTCCTTCTCACTCCCGTGTATCAGCAAGCGATAGTGAAGGAGTTTGAGATTGGTCTGCAACTGGAACATCTCTATATATGCCGCACCTTTGCCATGGAACGACTCTCCGGCATGGGCTATACCATAGTGATGGAACAAGTGGATGGCGACACGTTGCAGACGCTCATCGAAAATAAGAAACTCTCCCGCGACCTTGCCATTAGGATTGTATCGCAACTGATGGATGCCTTGGCTTATATGCACAGCAAGCAGATTACACACCGTGACATTAAACCGGCGAACATAATGGTGACGCACATGGGGAAGAACGTGAAGATAATAGACTTCGGACTTTCCGACAGCGACCTCTTCGGCGTGTTGAAGATGCCTGCCGGCACTTACAGATACCTCGCTCCCGAACAACTCCTGGAGGGTGCCGTTGCCGAACCGAAAGCCGACATCTATTCTCTTGGTATGGTGATGGAGGATATGGCAAAGGCTACGGGCAGCAAGAAGCTACTCAGAATGTCGCGGATATGTACTGTGAAGGATGCCTCGCAGCGTCCCGACAGCATAGAAGCCTTGCGCACTTGCTTTGCAAAGAGCAAGCGTGACATTCGAATCGTTTCGTTTCTCATCGTTCTCGTGGCAGCGCTTGTCAGCATAGTTGCAGTCTCGCTCTTCGTGCGTAGCCATAATGCCGTCGTGGAAGACAACAAGAGCAATCAGCCAAACGGCAGTCAGGAGAATAAACAGGATGACAACAGAGTCGTTGATTATAAACTATGGGATAAATGATAGGGTTGGTGTTTATTTATTTCATCTAACGTGTTTATGATTTTGTTTTATCTTTCTCATGTTCGACATTATCTTTCAATCCCTTTTCCAATTCCTCAATAGTCGGCATGGAAGACTTGAAGTCTTTTGGGAAGAGTTTGGATAGCTGGTATTCAGATATGCCCATTGGTTCTTTGTATGAATCTAAGGCATATTTCGCCACAACAGAGTCTTTGTCCTTACAAATGAGCAAGCCGATGGTTGGGTTGTCAATGTCAGTCTTGAACTGGTGGTTGATGGCAGAAACATAGAAGCTCAATTGCCCCAAGAATGATGGATGGAAAGATTGGGCTTTTAGTTCTATGACCACATACGCATGAAGATGGGCATTGTAAAACAGCAAGTCGGGGAAGAACTCCTGCTGGCCTACTTCCAAGCGAAACTGTCTGCCCATATAGGAGAACCCCTTTCCTAGTTCCAAAAGAAAACGAGTAACGTTGTTCACCAATTCATCTTCAATGTCACGCTCGTCATATTTCTCACTTAGGTTAAGAAAGTCCAACTGATAAGGGTCTTTTGTTATCTGTTGCGCCAAGTCACTCTGCACGGCAGGAAGCGTGGATTGGAAGTTGGTGATAGCCTTTCCGTCACGCTCATACAAGTCGGTGTCAAGCCAATTGAGAAGAGCATCTCGTCCCCAATTGTTTTCCCAAGTCTTTCTTACAAAGAACAGGGCTTTGTTTATATCACTCTTGCATTTGTCAATGATGCGGCGTTGATGGTCCCAAGGAATAAGAAAAAGCATTTTAAAATCGTCCGCAAGCTGCGGACGATTTTGATCATGTGATGTAATATGTTGAATATCTGTATTATATGTGTCTTCTATGAAATCGTCCGCAGCTTGCGGACGATTTGCAACCAATGGAGCATAGAGCTTATAAAAGTAGCTCATGTACTTCAAGTTGGTTGGCGAGAATCCCTTTACTCCAGGCATTTCATTCTTCAAGTCCAGACTGAGATTCTTGTAAAACCCAGAGCCGTAAGTATTGGTATATTGCTTGGCTTCGATGTCTCGTCCCAACTTCCAATAGAAGTCCAACAGATAGCCATTGGTGGCACATGACGCTTTTAGGCGATGGCTGTAGAAACGTTCCTTAAGTTCTACAAGCCAATCCTTATAGTCGCTGTCGTCATGAAGGACTACAGATAAGTCTATATTTTTATTTGCCATTATTATATTCTTAATTTACGCCACAAATATAATGTTTTATCGTGATAATTCATCATTAGCAAAATACTTTTTGATGAGATGGTAACTATTTAGACAAAATTAAGTTATATACAAAGGTATCGTTTTCTTTTGAAACAACCTAAACAAATTGCTGAATATTGCATTCCCGTTTTCAGACTGTTTTGTAGAATATCCTATATAACGAAGATACTGCATCGCAAATTCTGTATGCGATGCAGTATCTGAATGTTTATTAGAATAACGAGAAGACAAATTTTGCCACTCTCCTCGTCAACTTGTCTACTGTTCAGCAAGTTTCCAAACTTGTTGAACTAAATAATAATTCTTATGATTCTGGTATTTGTCGAAATTAAGCGTTTAACTGTGAATTATTTGTCGGAATTGAGCAAAAATAGTAAGTTTTATTTGTCGGAATTAAGCAATTTTCTTATCTTTGTATCTGATTATCAAGTACTTTTCGCTATGCAGGAATATATTTAAAGAAACATAGACGTAGCTGTTTATTTGAATATTTCGGAGGATTCAGCTATACCGACCCTCAAGCAGACAATGCCGTACGCCATATAACCATCGTACCACTATATGCATTGGAGAATCTAAGAAGTCCTCAAACTCTCAATAGAGAGAAGTATTCTTTAGTTATGGATTATTGTAAAGCAAATCAATAACTTTCTTTTTGCTCTCTTCCATTGTATTACAAAAATCAATCCAGTTTGCATACATATCCTTCAATGAAGGATACTTATAGATTTGCAATAGCTTGTTTAAGCACGACTTTGCATCTTTTTCTCCATAAAGATAATATGCGTATTGGACTTTATAATACGCATAGAACTCTCCATTTTGTTTGCCAATATTTTCATCGCACAATCTTATTGCTTCTTGCATGTAGTATTTTGCAGAATCTATTTCATTCTTATCAACAGAATACAATATTTTATAATTGTATGTCTCTATGTTGGGATATGGTGATAATAACGCTTCTTCTTTCATGCAGTTTAGTACACCATTCTTATTACCAAAGAATGAATAAATAACAATTTTATTATGATAACATAATTTTTTTGCATTCTTGTCGCTTTCAATATTTATCAGACTGTCTGTTAGGAGCAAGGCTCTACGAAGCATTATAGTGTCTCCTTTTAACAAGCCGTACTGTATGAGGTGTCCAACCGAATCCCTTAGTGATTCTATCTCAACATTAGTAATTTCATGCGATGAGCAACTGAACGTTGAAAACAACAGTATTATATATGTGTATAAATGTTTCATTTCATTTGATTTTGAACGTATGATTATATTTTCGTGGAAATAAAATTCCAAATATTGTAGGATAAGTTAAGGCTCTGCGTGTAGTCCGGTATCTGCACGAAGGGATCGGGTGTCATGAACCTGCCTATAACGGGGTCATACATCCTGCTGTCCATGTTTACCATGTCAAACAGGTCAAGATGCTCATGCCCGTAGAATCCGCCGTCGTATGCGGAAACAGAATCTGTCGAAAACTTGTAACACTCCTATGTGTCGGGATTGCGTCTTCTGCCCCAAGCGTCATAGCTCAGTTCCTCTATGATATTTCCCTTTTCGTCTGTATATGCCATAACGGATTCTAAATGATCATGGTGCAAATATAAGCATTTTTCTCCGTTCTTGCTTGATTATCAAGTACTTTTCGCTATGCATGAATATATTCAAAGAAACATAGACGTAGCTGTTTATTTGAATATTTCGGAGGATTCAGCTATACCGACCCTCAAGCAGACAATGCCGTACGCCATATAACCATCGTCTCACTATATGCATTGGAGAATCTAAGAAAGATGAAATAGAGAAATGAGTGGCATTCAGAGTCATTTGTATCTTTGTAATATCCTTGTATGATGTTAGCTTTTAGAATTCTTTAACTTGTGAGAAAACGTATGTAACTACTCAGCACCCCCAGGGCATGAGTAGTTACCTTACTGTTGTACGACAGC
>ERZ791617.1030-NODE-1030-length-12307-cov-3.51992_pt1 | contig 12307 bp, 11 predicted proteins | sample MGYA00510272_ERZ791617 | MGnify/ENA primary metagenome ERZ791617 (study PRJEB30046, sample SAMN00715200) | human gut metagenome | study: EMG produced TPA metagenomics assembly of the A metagenome-wide association study of gut microbiota in type 2...
CAAAGATGGCTTCAAATACAGCCAGAATTTAACCTGAATTTGCTTTTGAGTATGATTTTTCGCTCAAAATTGGACTATAAGCAGGTATTGGATGCGCTTTTTGTTTTATATCCGTTACTCTGCGTTGTGGGTTTGTTTCGACCGACATGGATGGGTGCTGCATAGCAATTGCAACGGCATGGGTCGTATATGAGTTTGTTTGAACCATCTCTTGACTTGTGTCTCACTTCCGTTTTGCCTTGGTCGTAGTACTGCTTTTCTCTGCCTTCTTGCGTGCAGCCTCCCAGTCTGCTTTCAGATAGTAGTTGGCTCTTCCGCCTTTGAACTTTCGGATTCTCACTCCATGGGTCTCCGCAAATCTGCGTACCTGTGTCTTGCCTAATCCGTAGAGTTTCATGATGTCGAAGCAGGTGTACCAGTCATCGGAAATGTTCTTACCCTGTTCTTCATTATAAAGCCCGATAACCCTTTCCACGTCTTCTTTCTTGAAGCAGGTCGTTCCCCATGCGTGAACTGACTGGAGTTGGTAACGATTGCGGACTTCATAGAATCTTCCATACTTGATATTAAAGGTGCTCAACACCTCTGCCATTGTGTAATGGGTGTCGTGGGTTACTCCATCAGGTGCTCTTTCACCAGCCCTGGGAGTCTTGCGACACTTTGCCAACTTGTTGACTGAGCCAGTCTCGGCATCTTTTAGCCTCTGTGCTTTCTTGGACGTTGCTCCTTCTAACGATAGGGAAGAAGGGAGAACCACCTGATAACCTTGTCCCTTGGCTATTTCAAGAAGGTCTTGCAAATAGATCCTGGTCATGCGTGTACCGAAATTTACGGCTCTTAGCCTGCCTTGACGAATAAGACTGCGTACTGTCTTGACGCTGATGCTTACTGCCTGCGCTGTTTCCTCTACGGACATCAGCACGATTGGAATGCGAGTTGTAGTATTCATTTTTACCGTTATTTTTGAATTTTGCAGTGACTCATGGGGGATGGTCCTTGACGGAAACTTTTAAGAGGAAACAAGGGGAAATAAGAGGAAATAAGAACCCTCATTAAGAACCGTGTGTCCCTCTGCCCATGGTACAACCGTGGTACAAAATTACTATAAACGGATGAAACTCGCAATAGGCGGTTGGAGCGTTATGTTAATGAATATGTATTGAAAATGAGCTATTTATGACGTTTCTCTAAGTTTTGTTTGGAGTTCTTTTCGATGCGTTTTAGTCCATATGACATGCATGTGGAACGACTTGCCGCTTCCGCTTGGGCCAAGACAGAAAAAATTAGAGTTATCCGTTAGCTTCTCCTTGCCCTCTTTTCCACTGATGTCAATGGCAACGGGCACACCCTGACGGTCTGTATAATAGACCTTCAAAGGCGTTTCCTCACTCTTGGTCATCCTCTCCTTGTACATCATGCAGCAAGCAGCATCGCTCAGTGTCAGGAAACGGTCATACTCTGCATTAAGGCCATAACAATTACCAGGGAACGAGTTGACAAATAGTTCCAACTGATTGTAAGCACGTTGGCTGATATGGATTCCGATACGACCAAAGGCATTCTCCAAATGATTGGTACACTTCTGGAGATCTGCATCGGCTGCAGTGGTAATAATCAGGTTGAAATGGCAATAGACCAGCTGTTTGTTCTCTCTCGCTATCAGTTCTTCAACCTGCTTTATGTCCTCCACGGCAATCTGATTACTTGGATTGGGCAAAGAGGCATGGCGGTTCTTTTTCTTGGCGAGCTTACTCATCTCCTGCTTCTGGTTGGGGATGAATATGACTTGATTGAAGACAACACTCTGTGCGCCTGGTATGCTGTCAACAAGTGACATCAAATCCACAGGCATGGTGATATTGTTAACTTCTATATTGGTATATGGACGTATCAAAGCCGGAAGGATAATGCTATCCACATCGACAAGGCTGTACACCTTAAACTTTCTTGGGCCAATGCCGATACTTTCGTCCTTGACATTGAAATTGTTCAACGAAACATGTCTGTCCGTGAAGTTCTGGGCAAGGTAACGGTCAGCATATTCAGTAGCCTGAGACTTATTCAAGAACTCGGAATGTATTCCGCGGTCTCTGAGCTGATCCTTGACCTTGTTAATCTTTACCTGAAACTCTCTCCATTTTCTGTTATCAAAGCTGAAGAGTCTGCTTTTCTTGTTTTCCTGCGTGATAGTAATAAAAGTGGTACAGTCTGTATGCTCCCTTCCCTCAAAATAGCGGAAATAGCTTTCAGACAGAAACTCTCTGTTCCCGTCTGCCTCGCCCTTAAACTTTTTTTGGGTAAAGATGTCCTGCTTGTGGATGGCATAGCCATCGCCCAAGGTTGCCATGACTGCCGCCATGAGACTCGAATACTCATAGTAGCTGTCGATATTGGCACAGAACTTCTGAACGGGATTCTGCATGGCAAGAATTGCAGAGTATTCGCCAGTCTTGGTATAAAGCACACCAACACCATCCACGTCCTCGACCGAGAAGTAGATGTCCTTGAATATCTTTGCCCGTTTACCGCCTGTACCGAATGCGGAAACGGAAATTGCCATGCCAATCAAGATGGCGATGAAAATTAATATGATATAAACTGCCATGTACTTTCTTTCTTATTTGAGATTTAATAAGGGCAGCCGGCAGTAACCGACTGCCCTCATCCAAATGCTCTGGCAACTACGGTTAGTTACAGTTTACACAGCGTGGCATAGACGAAAACACCCTTGTCGGCTTTCTTGGAATGAAGGCCACGACGCTGTTTCACCATGATTATGCCGGCACCTGTACTGATTGACAGCACGGCAAAGGCAAGACCGATAATGAAACCAGTCAGCGCATAGACCAGCATGAAGCCAAGGATTCCGACAGCAGCGGTAATAGCCGCCCAGGTGATGTACCTTCCCTGTAATCCCATGAATTCCAAAGGACGCTGAAGCCCCTTGAACATCGGATAGTCCGTGTAGTTGTCTGTCTCCTGTGCCATAGTTACCTCGTTGTTAACCTGTGATACCGAAGAACAGAGGCAGTGCGTTGGCGGCTGCAATCAGGAAGATGCAGGCACCTACCACCATCATGATCTTTTTCTTGACGTCCTGCTCCTCGTTGTGTGGGCTAAGCACCCAGCGCCATACCCACCTTGCGGTGGGCGGTTTCCGAGTACTCGCCCCCAAACCGTACTTACATGTCTCCATGTATACGGCTTTCCATTAGTAACATTACTCTTTACCATAGTTCTGAATCATAGAGTTGCAGTCTTCACATACAACAAGTGTCTTGCGATGTCTTTTGAGCATCAGTTTCTCCCACTCATTATTGCCTTTCAGCTTGGTGAGAGTCCTCACATGATGCATGACTACTTTTCCTTCCTTACCACATAGTTCACATCTGCCATCCTTCAACCTTTCTACAAGGCTCGGATATGGCACGTACATGGTCTGTGGCAGTTTGTCATAGTCAACATCGAACTGCGCATTTCTCTTTTTGAAACCCTCATTGTAGAGGACTCTGTACTTCTGCTTTCCCTTGGCATCGTTGTACGGAATGACAAAGTCCTTGTCCTTCTGATACTTCTGGCGAACTTTCCTTGCTGAAGTGTTCAGTTTCCAGCCAAGTGTCTTGAACATACTCATCTTCATAATGAAGGCGAAAGATGCACATTCTTTGGACACGTTTGCTGCAAGTGAATAGTAGTTGTAAAGTCCTCTGATTTCCGCATTGTATTGGGCAAGAATATCTTCGGGCTTCATTGGAGTCATATATCTGCGAGGCTTTGACCACCAAATGTCTTTGCCGTCAATGTTTCTGACCTCCAATGCGTTGTACTCAGTGAGCTTCTTTTGTATCACAGCCGAGTTAAGGGTTAACACCACTGCGCCGTTGAAGTCTCTTTTGAGAACTCCGTCCTTATTCCTTTTCACTGCGTCTGACTTTCTGATGAAGATTTCATATCCAAGGAATTTTGCTTTGTCTTGTGCGTGTGTTATCAAAGTTTTCTCATCGGACAATTCAAGTTTGAGCTGTTCTCTCATGAATTGAGTGATGTCCGCTTTGATAGTCTCGCATTCAGACTTGCTTCCGATAACCGATATAAGGAAATCGTCCGCATACCTTACATACTGCATTCTTCTAAAGTCCGCATCCATTGCATCCTTGTGAGGAGTGGACAGCATCTGTTTGCTCAGTTGGGCAATTTCATACAGATAGCTTTCCCGCATCTGCTCATCGGATGTTTTCTGCAACTTCTGTTTCAGCCTGTTCTTCTTATTGTTCAAACGCCAGTATTCGGGATTGATGCTGCGTCTGTCACCTTTGCGGAATGTGGCTGCGTACTCCTTGATGTACTTGTCGAACTTGTCAAGGTAGATGTTAGCCAGTATGGGGCTGATTATTCCGCCTTGCGGAGTTCCTGAGTACGTCTTGTTGTACTTCCAGTCCTCCACATACCCTGCATTGAGGAATTTACGGATAAGTCTGAGGAAGCGTTCATCTGATATGCGTTCACGAAGAATGCTAATCAGTACGTTGTGGTCTATGTTGTCAAAGAAGCCTTTGATGTCTCCCTCGATAAACCACTTTGCTCCCGCAAAAGACTTCTGTATCATACCCAATGCCGTGTGGCAGCTTCGGTGCGGTCGGAAACCATGTGAAGTGCCTTCAAAATGACCTTCATAAATGGCTTCAAGCAGCAGTCTAACTACCTCCTGCACCAATTTGTCCTCGAATGAGGGAATACCGAGCGGACGTTTCTTGCCGTTCTTCTTCGGTATGTACACTCTGCGTGCAGGGTGGGGTTGGTAACTTTCGTCCTTTAAGGACACAATCAATCTTTCAATCCTTTCAAGACTCATCTCATCGATGGTCTTGCCGTCAGTTCCGGGTGTCATGTTGCCTTGCTTCGCATAGATGCGTTGGTAGGCTACAGCGAACATCTCTTCACTGAACAGATACCGATACAGTCGCTCGTACTTATAATCCGAACTTTGACTGTGGTCACTTAGAGCTTTTAATACTCTTTCTGATTTTTCCATACGTCTTACACGTTTTCAAAATTTGTATTAAAACATTACTAACTGTTCCCCTTCGCCATGTACAAGGCATTACCTTGCTCGGACTACTATGGGAACTCCGTTACCATATTGGATATTCAAAGCCAAAGCTCATAGCCACTTTCATGGCTTTCCAACTTAGGTAATCTCCGTTTAGCTGCATGATAACTATTAGCACGACAGATTGTCGGATACGACTTCCGCCCTTTTCTCCGCTTACTGCGGTTGCGTTGTGGCTGGTTCTTTGCTATGACACCAATGACGTTGTCTAAGTGCCACAATGCGACGTTTGTAAAAGCCTTCCGTCGCAGCTACATCTTTTGCCGCTGGGCTATCGTTCAATCAGTATGGACTTTATCCTCATATCTGTCTTTCTCCCTCGCAATTCAGTCGCAGTCTGGCTTTTGACTGACTTATTGCTTTCCCAAAGTGCTATTTTCACCTTTAGGTTTCCCCTCGGGCTTATTTGGGTGGAAGTAGGTCACTTGAACCCTGACCTATCCTCTTGCTAAAGAGGTATTTATCATGCAACCATTACGGACGCACTCATGGCGATGTAGACGCTGATAGCGCCGACAATGGCCACCACTCCTGCCAGAGCGTAGCAGAGGTTTACCACATAGGGTACGTATGCCGCAATCTGCGTAGCTACTTCCTCCATGGCACTGGTTCCTGCATCATAGCCGGTGTTAGCCAGCGACTGAGCGAAGGCACCAACAGGCGAAAGGATGGCGATACATACGGCCAAGACTCCTGTCTTGACACGTGACCCCATGCCCTGTACCCAATCTACCGTAGAAGTGATAGCGTTCTTGATAAACTGTTTCATTGCTTCTTGACGTTTTTTTGGTTTAACATTCCGTGAATTAACTCCTATTGTGGTTCGCGAATACAATATTCTAAAATATGAAATTCATGTTCTGATAACCGAAGAAGGCTGGCATGACTATCATCGCTCCTATCATAAACAGGATGCCACCGAAAAGCATCATAATACTCTTGGTGATGTCGCCCTCGTGGTTGTTCATCTTGATGTATATCTGCAAAGCTGAAACGATAACCATGACAGCAGCCACAGCGTACAGGACATCAACCGTATAAATCATCATCGTTCCGACAAAAGAGGTTGCCTCGGCCAAGCCGTCTGCACCCCAGGAATAGTCCACCGCTCCACTCTTGGCTGATGCCGTCTGGCAGACGGTAAGAGACAAAAGGGAAAGGAATACTCCGAATGGAATGTGATTAGTAGTTGGTGACTTCATCATGGGTCTCGATATTTAACTGTACTGCTCTCTGCTCTCGTATAACACGGGTTAGGTCAAAACTGTCCATCTGATTACCCTTGCTGGCTATAGACAGCAATGACGCATTGACCATATTTGCCTTCTCCTGGGCTTCGTCTGATACCGGCGGTTCGACTAACTCGGTAACACCATACTTAGGGGTCAACAAGTCCGGGTCGAAAGCATCATTTACATCGAAGTCTTTCTTGTCTGTATCATCTTCCGGCTTCTCCTCAAAATATTCGATACCAGGCACAGGCTCTTCGTCATCCTCCAACTCCGACGTTTCTTCTGCTGATACACCATCTTCTAATGGTTCTTCAGCCACTGGCTGCTCATCATCACCTGGAACATTAGGTGCATCATCGGGTACGTCGGCACCCTCTATGCCTTCTTCGTCAGTGGCTTCATCAATAGCGGTCTCACCCTCATCAACCGTGGTTGTTGATAATGGTTCCTCTTCATTGACTTCTGCAATATCAGCAGGCTCACCAATAACAGACTCCGGGGATGAGAAGCTGAATCCTCCAGTCTCAGTATTCTCAATGACATTACGGGGAACAACGTCATCATCTGAATCCGAATCTGAGAAGCCATCAGTGTTGATGGTTTCTTCGGTGGCAGCATCGAACTTCTGTCTGGCTGTCATGTCTATGGTTATCATGGCTGCATAGTAGAGTATGTAGCCTAATGTCAGTACGATGGCGAAAATTACGAATGTGCTCATTGCGGTCACTTTTGGTTTTGTTCGTTGTCAAAATTTCGATGCAAAATTAGAGTGATTATCCCTCTCCATCGTAAAATATAGAGAAGATACCGCAATATTTTGGGGTAAATAAATGAATTGGTTCTAACCACAAAATCAAGTAGAACCAACAAATAACTGACAAGAGCTTTCAAGCACTCTGACAAAGCACAAAAAACGGCAGGCTCCACATTCGCAGCCTACCGTTCATTCTATATATCTATAGTGATTTTTCAGAAGAGATTCTTGGCATCCCCTTTCATTCGCCCATCTACCGGGCCATTTTTCCGCTCGTAACTTTTGATGGCCTTTCCAAAAGCAGCATTGACAACTTCCTTAATCTGCAAACCTTCACGTTTGGCGATAATACGTATCTTTCGGAGAATGTCGGACTGGACAATAGTACAGAAGCGCTCTTCCGAGACTTCTTCACTCAATTCCCTCTCTGTGTCGAGATTCTTTACCCTGACATTGGGTTCCTGATTTGGAGGCAGCTCAGAAGCCGGGGAGATTTGCGTTCCTGTCAATCCTGTAAAAAGTGCATCAAGATTCTTGTTATTCATAATACTGCCCCCTTTCCTTCCTGGAGCATCCTTTCAAGGAACTCCTCGGCAAAACTCAGGTAATCCTTTGCGCCATTGCTTCTTGGGTCATAGTCAACAATGTTGGCATTCTCCAACGGGGCTTCTGCCAGCCGGACATTCTTACGTATCTTCGTGCGGAACACGGTGTCCCCCAATGCCTGACGCAGGTTGTTCTCAATGCCTTTGGAGAGGTTGCTGGCCTCCCAACGGGTGATAAGGATGCCACTGACATGGGCTTGGGGATTGAGCCGGGCATGTACCATCTTGATAAAATCGTTAATCATGGTCAGCCCCTTGAACGGCAGCACCTCAGCGACCAGCGGAATAAGAATATCAGTGGATGCGGTAAAGGCATTGAGTGTCATCAGTCCCAACGAGGGTGGACAGTCAAAAAGGATAAAGTCATAGGTTTCTACGGCTTTACTCTTAATGAGAAGATCTGACAAGATACGTTCCCTTGCAATGGCAGATGACAGCTCGACATCAGCCATGGCAAGTGTGAGAGAGGCAGGGATAAGATGCAAATGGTCATGAAGTATGACAGTTGGGAGTGTTTCAACTTTTCCCGTCATGGCTTCATAAATGGTGGCTCCGTCACTGAAAGACACAAGCGAAGTTGTAAGGTTGGCCTGTGCATCGAGGTCAACAAGCAAGACCTTATAGCCCTTGCTGGCAAGAATACTGCCAAGGCTGCTGGTAGTAGTGGTTTTGCCAACGCCTCCCTTATGGTTGGCAACAGCGATAATTCTGGATTTCATACGATATATACAATTATAATCTTCTATTTGGCTTTGGATTCCATAACGACCTTATGCTCATTGTACCACTGGAGGATTTCCTTCTGAGTAGTGGTAAGCAACTGGGGACGATTGCAAAAAGAGGCAAGCAGCTTCTTACCGTCCTTGTTGTCTGGCAAGCGAAGTACTGGAATACCACCAGTACGGGTGATACTGATGCCATTATCCTTCGCCAACTTCTCTGCCTTGTCACCACAGACCTCAATCGAATGGGTGTCTGTGAGTTGCAACACTAATACAGTGTCCGCAGGTATGTTCTTAGACTTGATATGGACAAAGGCAAGCTTGGCTTCCATCACATGATCAGCCGGAACATCGCCCTCCGTCTTGTACGTTCCTTCATTGACTGCTTCAACATGGAATAACAGCGGACGTTCCTTCGTCATGGCTTCAAGATTAAGCAACTGACCGACACGGGAACTGATTTTGTCTTCAGCAACGACTTCCTTGCGGAACTTCGGTTCCTGTGACAGACTGCCGGTATTCTCCTTGGCAGTCAGAATATAGCCGTTCTCCACTCTTTCCAGGGTGAAGAACAATGGAAATGGACTATTCTGTTGGTTCATATTCTATTGGGTTGGATGATTGGTTTTCAGGAAAAGACCTGCCAACACGTTCTTTCATCGTGCGCAGGTCGATGTCATAATTGGCACAGATGCTTTCATAGTCAAAGGCAAGGACACGCTCCTGGTCATAGAACAACTCACAAATGCCGTTCTCATTGGTCTTACGGACGGGATTGCCAGTCTCATCATAGACATAGAACTTCAGGGCTGAGTGGGTCTTACCAAGATACTCCGAGGTACTGGTCAGGTATGACAACAGAGACTCGTCGGGTATCATCTGCTTACCCTCACGCTTTGCCTGTATATTGGCTTTGGCAAGACAAATCTTCTCGCGGACAAAGAGAACGTAGGTGTCCTTCCCGAAATCGATGGTCTTAGGTGGAGATTTTTTCTGGCTTACCTTCAGGCTACCGACATAACTGATCTTATAGTCCTGACCTTCCTTGATGTCACCCAACTGACGAGACTTGGAGAACATAGACCAGAACATACTTATCTCATCAGTACTGTTGCAAAGCGAGAATTGATATTCAAGACCTCGAAGACATATATCCTTGACTCTCTTTGCATTGAAAGGCAGTCCTTTGACAAATGGTTCCAGTGTATAGAAGGTGGCCAGCATCATTGCCCAGTTGTTGATGAAACGCTCACCGATAACATTATAATCAACCTCATCCTTGATTTCGTTCAGTGCCCGTTCCCAAGCCTTTTGCCATCGGGTCTCAAAGTTATCACGGAAATGCAACAGCTCAACAGTTATGTTTGTCGGACAGGCATTACGAAGTTGAATGAGCTTGTGAAATTTATCCGTTTCCTCTTTAGTACGCTCACTTCGTTGGGATTCCAGGAAAAGGACACGGGAGAACAGCGCAGCATCGGCGGTCGGCATCTCCTGGCCTGTCAGTATCACTCCACAATCAACATTGGTACTTTCCCTTCGCTCACCATCTGCACTGCGTTTAGAGCGTCCGGCATTGTCATAGATACCTTTAAGAAAGTCAATGTGCTTATGGCTGAGAGAGTTCTTGTATTCATCGAAGTGGACAATCATGTTGCTGACCTCCGCGCACTTGTCACCCATTGCATAGTAAGTCGTGCTCTCCAAATTACTGACCTCCGGGTTGCGCTGAAACATGCTGATGATGCTTATGGCAAACTCCGTCTTTCCCGTGCCTTTCTTACCGTAGATATTCAGCAAAGGAAAAGAGCGCGTACTGTCGATGATGATGTCACGGAACAGGGAGGCCATATAAAAGCAAAGCGCCACCACCCCATTGTCACCATAAAGCTCGACTATAAGCGAAAAATACCGCTCCAGAGATATATCCATATTTGGCTTGTGCATGAAACGACGTTCGTTGACAAACCCCGTGCGGTTCGACTTATGGATCTTAGACATGGCTGGCAAGTAGAAATTCTCGGTGTCAAGACGGATGATGCCATATTCGTCGACCGGTTGCCACTTGCCACCATAGACAATACCATTGCAGAAAGCATAGAAACCCTTTTCACCGATGTTGTTCCAGCCCATCTGAGGGACACGAAGGGCTTCCTCAGTCTTTTCATACATGAAGGCTTTCAGCAGCTCGTATTTTTCCTGCTTCTCAAAGAAACGGAAATTTCCCTTGCCCTCAATCTGGTCTTTGAAACGATCGAGTTTTGTGACATCCATCTGGCGCAGCTCAATGGTTTTGCGGATGCCACTCTCATTCTCCAACTCAAAGATACGGGTTGGCGACTTATCATCAGCGATTAGGAACAGCGGATGGATGACGAAGTTAGTCCAGTCCCGTTCCCGTCCCTGTTGGTCAAGGTCGTAATAATGGCGACCACGACGATAGAAACGGTAGCCCTCCAGCTCGTCATTCTTCTGCATGGCCTGACGATGTTTCTGCTCCTGAAGCCGCCTTGCAGCGTCGGCAAGGGCAGTCTTCCAGACAGCGGCCTTTCTGAACTTGCCTTTCAGGTCACCAAGCAAAGAGGCTTGCATGACATCGCTCTGGACATATACCAACAGGTCACAGACTTCACTGATGGTCTTCAGCTGGTCATCATTGGTGCCATCCAAGTCATAGTGCTTGTCGGCATACCAAAGGATAAAGTCTTTCTCCGTCAGGGTTTCCCATTGGTCCATGCTGGTGATATAGGAGTCGGCATCCTGTTTGACCTTCCCATCCGTAGGGATTTCCCTCACTGACACCTGGAAGCCAAGCTCTGTGGCAAGTCGGCCATTCTTGAAGACGAACTGTTCGCCCTTTCCGAACCGTTCCCCTTCTTTCGGTACATCGGCATCAGGGATAAAACACAACGAACAGCCGAACCTACAGAAGGTGTTCAACTGTTCTTTTGACCATGCACCGCCCAAGGAGGCTACGACATTGGGAATGCCCAATGATTGCAGTCGCATCACATCGGGCGCTCCTTCGACAAGATAGACCTTACCTGACTGCCGAGCCGCTTTCAAGGCAACATCTATGCCAAAGATGCTCAGCGATTTTTTGTAGATGGGACTGTCCTTGCCATTGAGGTATTTGTTTGTAGCCTGAGGATTCAGCGACCTGGCGGTAAACGTCACAATACGACCATATCGGTCACGCTGTGGTATCATCAGCCGACCACGGTAAAAATCATAATAATGGTCTGGATGGTCTTCTTCTTGTGCTATCAAACCTAGCTCTAACAACAATTCTGTTTTCAGCCCCTGTTTCCTGGCAAAAGCAAGGAACTGGTTTCCTTTTAAGGGTGCATAACCCAGTCCCAGCGTCTTGCAGAACTCCCGTTCCCAGCGGTCTTCTGCATACAAGCGACATCGGGCCGACTCTTCGCAATCTGCCTCATATTGTTGTCTGAAGAAGTCATAGGCGAACTTATTGCAGATAAAAAGGCTCTCCCTATGGTGTTCGGCTTCTATCTCCTCATCTGTCTGTTTGGAATAAAGGTCACTGGTATCAACATCAGGACAATATGTTTTCAACAGAAACTTTACGGCTTCCACGAAGTCAAAGCCTTTCAGCTCCTGGACAAAACTAATGATGTCGCCACCCTTGCCGCAGCCGAAACACTTAAACATGTTCAGCGAGAGATCCAACATCAAAGAAGGTGTCTTCTCGCTATGGAAAACGCAACAGCATTTCTTGCGATTCTTTCCGGCATTCAGTAGTGAAGTGCCTGGACATAAGTCCATCACAAGCTGGCTGATGTCAACCCTTGACTTGATGGTATCTATGTAGGGATATTCAGCTTATTCCCACTTTATATTTCCTAAAGACAGCCAAATATCAG
>ERZ791617.1058-NODE-1058-length-11973-cov-3.8175_pt1 | contig 11973 bp, 10 predicted proteins | sample MGYA00510272_ERZ791617 | MGnify/ENA primary metagenome ERZ791617 (study PRJEB30046, sample SAMN00715200) | human gut metagenome | study: EMG produced TPA metagenomics assembly of the A metagenome-wide association study of gut microbiota in type 2...
AATACAGTGGCATATAAGTGAGCGGGATCGATTTTCAGTACGTCCACCAAAAATTCCCAGGCCCAGCTGATGGCTTCTTTCTTGAAGTAATCGCCGAAAGACCAGTTGCCCAGCATCTCAAACATTGTATGGTGATAGGTATCATGACCTACTTCTTCCAGGTCATTGTGCTTACCGCTTACGCGAAGACATTTTTGAGAGTCTGTCACACGTTTGTATTTTGCAGGGTGGTTACCCAGGATAATGTCTTTGAACTGGTTCATACCTGCATTGGTAAACATCAGAGTAGGATCGTCCTTGATTACCATCGGTGCAGACGGTACAATCTGATGCCCTTTCGACTCGAAGAATTTTACAAAAGAGTCGCGGATTTCATTTGCTGTCAACATAATGTTTATATTATCTTGTAGTTAATATTCTGAAAATTGATTTGCAAAGATAATCGGTTTTATTATTTTTGTCCGTATGTTTTGGGGAAAACTTGAGTTTTGCTACCTTAAAAAATTTCAAAATTTGAATTGAATGCGTAAAGTTTACTATATATACAATCCGAAGACGCGTACTTATGATCGGATTTATCCTACCGTACGTCAGCGCGTAATGAATTACTTGCGTAATCTGTTTATTGGAATGGGACTGGGAGCCGGCAGCTTTATCGTACTTTTGCTGATATTCGGGTCTCCTTCTGAAAAAGATCTGAGGATGGAAAACTCTCGCTTACAGTCACAGTATCACATTCTTTCTTCGCGGCTGGATGAGGCGCTGGGGGTGATGCAGCAGCTTCAGCAGCGCGATGACAATCTCTACAGGGTCATCATGCAGGCCGATCCGGTGGCCGACGGGCTGCGTACGGCCAGTTACAGCAAAACCAACCGTTACGAGGAACTTATGGATATGGCCAGTTCCAAGCTGGTGGTGAATACCACTCAGAAGATGGACCTGCTTTCCAGACAGTTGTATATCCAGTCGAAATCGTACGATGAGATTGTCGACCTGTGCAAGCGGCACGATGAGATGCTGGCTTGTATTCCGGCCATTCAGCCTGTGGCGAACAAGAACCTCAAGCAGACAGCCTCCGGTTACGGTAACCGTATCGACCCGATTTACAAGACCATCAAATTTCATGCGGGAATGGACTTCTCGGCGAATGTCGGTACGCCGGTATATGCGACCGGAAATGCCAAGGTGGTGAAAGCCGGGTGGGAAGGACTTTATGGAAACTGTATTCTGCTGGACCACGGCTTCGGTTATGTGACCCGATATGCTCACCTGAGCAAGATAGATGTGAAGGTAGGGCAGAAGGTGGTACGTGGAGAGACCATCGGCAAGGTGGGAAGTACCGGGAAAAGTACCGGCCCTCATTTGCATTATGAGGTACACCTGAAAGGAAAAATCATGAATCCGGTCAATTATTATTTTATGGATTTGAATGCGGACGATTACGACAAGATGATCCAGTTGGCCGAGAACCATGGAAAAGTATTCGACTAATCTGACTTATTTCTGATTGCATATGGTACTGAAAAAAAAGCCCTTGAAACTGTATTATTCCATCAAGGAGGTGGCAGAGATGTTTGACGTCAAGGAATCTCTGCTGCGCTATTGGGAAAAGGAATTCCCGATCATTTCTCCCAAGAAGGCTGCCGGAAATATCCGTCAGTACCGGGAGGAGGACATCGCCAATGTGCGCCTGGTCTATCACCTGGTCAAGGAGAAAGGAATGACGCTGGCCGGAGCCAAGCAGAGGCTGGAGCAGAATAAGGAAGCGGTACGGGATACGGCGGAAATCGTTGCCCGCCTGAAACGGGTGCGCGAGGAACTGCTGAGCATGCGCAAGGAACTGGATTATATTACCTGACGGAGGAGGTTTCCGTAAGGTGAAAAAGGCTTTTGACGGAAAACGTAAAGAGGGCAGATTATCACTGCTGGGAAACGGCCCTGCTTAACAGCCGTTCTGATAAAACAATTCGTCCTGAACAACCTTCCAGCTGTTCAGGACGAATTGTTTTATTCAGTAATGATGTCATCAAAGTTTTCTATACGCGTCACTTTCTTGATGTGGTCAATCTTCTTCAGGTTCGTACAAATCGTATTCACATCATCTACGTCGTGTACATACAACTGGATTCTTCCTTCGAAAATACCGTCGTTCGATTCGATGTGCAATTTGTGGATGTTTACATTCAGTTGCTGCGAAATAATCTGAGTCACCTGGTTCAACACACCTATACCGTCTATTCCTTTCAGGTATACATTGACCGGGAAGTTCAGGGCTTTTCCAATCTCCCACTTGACAGCCAGCAGACGGTTGCCGAAACTGGTCTTCAGTTGCGTGGCAATAGGACACTGCCGTTTGTGAATCACAATACGGTTGTTGTCATCAATGTATCCCAGTACGTCATCTCCCGGAATAGGCTTGCAGCAGTCTGCCAGGATATAGTTTTTCTGGATGGCATCGGGAGTAATCTTGATGATTTTTTTCTTGTCAATTTCCAGCGGAGCCGCTTCTTTCTTTTCTTCAGGCTTGGACTTGTTTCCTCCGAATGCAAACGAAATGTACTTCTTCCAGTTGGTAGGAGTCGGTTTTCCCTTCAGTTCATCCCTGTCGACATCGCCCAGTGTGAATACTCCCTGTCCGATACTTAAAGTCAGCTCTTCGAAATTCTTCACATGATGCAGCGTACAGAGTTTTTTGGTATTCTCATCGTTAAACTCTACCCCCTCTTTATGGAAGAAATCCGTCAGCAGGTCTTCACCTTTCTGCTGGTATTCTTTTTTCTCGCGTTTCAGGATGGCCAGAATCTTTGTCTTGGCCTTTGCGGTGGTTGCAAAATTAATCCATGAAGGCTGTACCTTCTGGGATTTGGAAGTCAGGATTTCCACCTGGTCTCCACTCTGCAGCTTGTGGCTCAGCGGTACGAGCTTATGGTTGACTTTCGCGCCGATACAGTGGCTGCCCAAGAAAGTATGGATGGAAAATGCAAAGTCCAGCGCCGTACAGTTCTGCGGCATGGTCTTGATTTCCCCCTTCGGGGTAAAGACAAAAATCTCCGAAGCAAACAGGTTCAGCTTAATGGTATCCAGGAAATCGAGGGCATCCGGCTGCGGATCGTCCAGAATCTCCTTAATGGTTTTCAGCCACTTGCTCAGTTCGCCTTCGTCTTCGCTGCCTCCACCTTCCTTGTATTTCCAGTGTGCGGCAAAACCCTGTTCTGCCACATCGTTCATCCGCTCACTTCGTATCTGCACCTCAATCCACTGCCCCTTATTGCTCATCAGGGTTACATGAAGTGCCTGATACCCATTGGCTTTCGGGTGACTGACCCAGTCCCGCAACCTGTCGGGATGCGGCTTGTAGATTTTGGATATCGCTACATATATGTCAAAGCAGTCGTTCAGTTCCTCCTCTTCGTTGCGTGGAGTAAAGATGATCCGGACTGCCAGAATGTCATAAATCTCTTCGAAAGTAATGTGCTTGGTCTGCATCTTATTCCAGATGGAATAAGGAGATTTGATGCGGGCAAGAATCTGATAGGGAATACCCATCTTGTCCAGTTGCTCACGGATAGGAGCCGTAAATTCGGTAAAGATGCTGTCACGCTCCTTTTGCGTTTCCTGCAATTTATGCTGTATCTCCTGGTAGGTTTCCGGATGCTCATACTTGAAACTCAGGTCTTCCAGCTCTGTCTTGATACGGTTCAACCCCAGACGGTTGGCCAACGGGGCATAAATATATAAGGTCTCTCCGGCAATTTTATACTGCTTGCTCGGAAGCATGGAGCCCAATGTACGCATGTTATGAAGGCGGTCGGCAATCTTGATCAGAATCACACGGATGTCGTCATTCATCGTAAGCAGCAGCTTCTTGAAGTTTTCTGCCTGGGCTGAGGCCCGGTCGCCGAAAATTCCTCCCGAAATCTTGGTCAGTCCGTCTACAATCTGTGCAATCTTAGGACCGAACAGGTTTTCAATGTCTTCCACGGTATAGTCCGTATCTTCTACCACATCGTGGAGCAAGGCAGAACAGATGGAGGTCGAACCCAGCCCGATTTCTACGCATGCGATGCGGGCTACCGCGATAGGATGCAGTATATAAGGTTCTCCCGAGCGCCTTCTGACTCCTTTATGAGCTTGTCTTGCAAAATTGAAGGCTTTGGTAATGATTTCTACTTTTTTACGGTGTTTACTTTCCAGATATCGGCTCAATAATTCTTGAAAAGCCTCATTGATTTGTTTTTCATCTGCTTGTTCTTGCACCTGTTTCTCATCCGTCATTGTTTGTCCCTCCATAATCTATATTGCAAAAATAAGGAAAATAAAGAATTAACCAAGTGTAATATATATTTTTTTGTTGAAGGGAAATGAAAAGCCCCCTGTCTGCTTCATGTAAATTCAGCAGGCAGGGGGCTTGTATGATTTCGTCATATTATTTTATCACCTGATGCGGATGGATTTTCCGGCACGTATGTTGCTTCCCTTTATGCCGTTCAATCGTCTCAACTGGCTGACGCTGACTCCGTAACGTGCGGCAATTCCTCCCAGTGTCTCACCGTTTCTGATTCTGTGATAAACGGCTTTTCCGGAACTTCCGGCTGTCTGTTGCGGCATGGATACAGTCTTGCGGCGGGTCTGATAAACCTCCGGCTTATAGTTATAGATACTGTCTTCATGTTCCAGGAAACAGCTGACCATGTTGTTGGGCAAACGCAGGGCATAGGTCTCTTCGTTGCCGGGGATGATGTCTTTCTTGAATTCCGGATTCAAAGCTCTCAGCTCATCCACGCTGATCTTACATACGTCGGAGATTTGCTGGAAATGGAGCGGGCGAGAGATGTGGATGGTATCCGTTCCCTCGGGCATACGCATTTCGAGCGGACTGATATTGTGTTCGCAATAGTAAGTCATGATGTAGTTGGCTGCAATGAACGCAGGCACATAGCTTCGGGTCTCTTTAGGCAGGTAATTATAGAGCTTCCAGAAATCCTTTTCCCCGTCGGCACGGCGGATGGCCTTGTTGATGGTTCCCGGACCGCAGTTGTAGGCAGCCAGTACCAGGTTCCAGTCGTGGTAAATATCGTATAAATCCTTCAGGTAGCGTGCGGCTGCCCGGGTAGACTTTATCGGATCACGGCGTTCGTCAACCAGACTGGTACTCTTCAGACCATAGATCTTACCTGTAGCCAGCATGAATTGCCACAGTCCCACAGCTCCTTGCCGGGAAGTAGCCATCGGATTCAATGCCGATTCGATGACAGGAAGGTACTTCAGTTCCAGTGGAAGATCGTATAAGTCGAGCGCTTCTTCGAATATCGGCATGTAAAAATTGTTGGCGCTTAACATAAATGCAACTTTCTGTCGCAAGCGAGTTGCATACATGTCAATGAATTTCCTTACAATCTCATTATAAGGCATTTCGATAATGGCCGGTATTCTCTGCAGGCGTTCAATATAGATCGAATCACTGATTTCCGGACTGTTGTCGGTAGCGACACAGTTCTCTCCCAGGTTGATATAATTCTTTGAAATCCAGTCCAGGTAAAGACTGTCCGTTTCGGAAAGCATTCCTTCCGGAAGTGTCATCGTGTCTTCCAGCTTCTCAGCACTTTGTCCGGAAAGGCTTCCTCCGGTGGTTTGTGCGCTTAAAGTTGTCGTGGTACTTAGAAAGGTTATAAACCCAATTAAAATTTTCTTCATGTTCTAAAATTTGATACTGCACTGCAGGCCAATGCCCTGAGGCATCTGCCGGTATGCATCATTAAAAATAGCAGGTTCCAGTGTCATACCCAGATCCTTGGAGATGTCGAAGTTGGACAACTCGGCATCAACGTATGCATCAATCACAGAAAGCAGGTATACGCCGATAAAGACGAAAATACTCAAATCCCGTTGTCTGCGGTATAAATCTTTTCTTTTCCGGAACAGTTCCTGGTAATAACTCAGTCTGGCCTGTACGTCGGCCTGTGTGATTCCAGGTCCCATAAAATCCATATAACTGTTGTTGTTGGGGTTATCGCTCATGATGTCCTGATAAGCCTGTGAATAATCCTTGTACATGCGGTTATTCCAGGTCAGGGCATATGTACATCCTACGAATCCTCCGTAGATGATGGGGAGTTTCCAGTATTTCCGGTTGTAAATCTGTCCGGCTCCCGGAATGGCCAGGGAAAGCCAGATTGAATTGTTCGGAATCGGAAGCCATTGCTTTTTGGGATGTGAGTCGGCAGTGATTTCCGGTTCTTTAAATTTCTGGGCAGAATCAGCCTGCTGCATCAGCCGGGTGGTATCGACAGGCGCTTCCAACTGGAGAATCTTCTGCTCCTGTGCGGTCAGTGAGTCCGGCTGCAAGGCAGGAAAGTCCGCACTGGCCCCGATTGTGTCTGCCGGGAATACTTCATTATTATCCCCTGCAGGCAATACCTGTGCCTTTATGTCATTTCCCGGCAAGAAGCAGAGAAACCACACCATCATGAACAACGTATATGTAATTGATATTTTTCTCAAAGCAAACTGTTTTTTTATTCGGTTGTAGGTTTTAGCGAATCCAGTATATCCATGATTCGTTCCAAATCGCTTTCACTGTTAAACGGGATACTGATTTTTCCTTTTCCCTTATTGCTGCATGACAGCTGTACCTTTGTTCCGAAAAAATTGCAAAGATGATTCTGCAGGGTAGTGTATTCTTCCGAGAGTTTTGCACCTTTGGGAGTAATCTTTTTCCCGTTGGCTTCGATTGTCTCACCTAACGAGAGGTTTTTGACCATCTCTTCTACCTTGCGTACAGAATATTCCTGGGCAATGATTTCCTTGAAAATCTTGAGCTGCAGCTGAGGATCTTCCAAAGCCAGCAGTGCCCGGGCATGTCCCATGTCTATTTCTCTGTTTTTCAAAGCCATCTGTATCGGAGCAGGCAGCTTCAGCAACCGGAGGTAATTGGCGATTGTCGTTCTTTTCTTGCCGACGCGTTCACTCAGCCGTTCCTGGGTCAGTTCGTACTGCTCAATCAGATGCTGATAAGCCAGTGCGATTTCCAGTGAGTTGAGGTCTTCACGCTGAATGTTTTCAATCAGTGCCATCTCCAGCACATTCTCGTCGTCAGCTGTACGGATATAAGCCGGAATGGTGGTCAGTCCTGCCAGTTTGGAAGCCCTGAATCTCCGTTCTCCGGCAATGATCTGATAGGAGTCATCACTGATCTGCCGCAGTGTGATAGGCTGTATGATGCCAATTTCGGCAATTGAATCTGCCAATTCCTGTAAGGCGATCGGATCAAATTCACGCCGAGGCTGGTTCGGATTGACTGTAATCTTGCTCAGTTCCACCTCGTTGATGGACGACGAGCCCGATGTCCTTACTTCTTCGTTGGTCGAAATAAGTGCGTCAAGTCCTCTGCCTAATGTAAATTTTTTCTGTACTGCCATAGTTCTATAAAATATGAAGAAAGAGAATCGAACCGGCTTTGACCGCTCTCTTTCTTCCTACTATCTATATAATTATGTTATTTGTTCTTGTTAATGATCTCGTTGGCCAATGCCAGGTGGTTCTTGGCCCCTGTAGAATCCGCATCGTACAGGATGGCTGGGATTCCATGGCTTGGCGCTTCGCTCAGTTTGACATTTCGCTGGATGATGGTCTTGAAAACCAGTTCCTGAAAATGTCTTTTGACTTCATCGTAAATCTGATTGGCCAGACGAAGACGTGAGTCAAACATGGTCAGCAGGAATCCTTCTATTTCCAGGTTCGGATTCAGCTTCGATTTGATGATCTTGATGGTGTTCAGCAATTTGCTGATACCTTCAAGAGCGAAATATTCACATTGTACCGGAATGATTACGGAATCGGCTGCAGTCAGTGCATTGATGGTAATCAGTCCCAATGAAGGAGAGCAGTCTATCAGAATATAGTCGTATTCATTCTTCATGGGCTCCAGTGTTTTCTTCATGATTTTCTCTCTATTCTCCAAGTTAAGCATCTCAATCTCCGCACCCACTAAGTCTATGTGAGAGGGGATGATGTCCAATCCGTCAATATCGGTAGTATATATAGCTTCCCTGACATCGGCCTGGTTGATGATACATTCATAAATGGAACAGTCAATTTCTTTCAGGTCTACTCCTAATCCTGAAGATGCGTTTGCTTGTGGGTCAGCATCAACAACAAGTACTTTTTTTTCTAAAGTAGCCAATGATGCGGCCAAATTAATAGTAGTAGTCGTTTTACCTACTCCGCCTTTTTGATTGGCTAAAGCAATTATTTTTCCCATATTAATCAGTTTATCTGATTGCGAAATAACAAATAAATGATGAGAGTCAGTATCTGCTTTCCGATGCAATTCCGAAAAATGTTGATAACTCACATCTTCTGTTAATAACTTCGAGAGAGCAAAGATATATAATTCTGTGCAATGAAAGCGGCCTCGGGTATCTAAAATTTGCAAATATCCGTACTGATTTTTACGCTTCCGAAAGAATCATTCCGTAAATGTGCTTGCTGCAGATTCCCAGGGGCTTTTAAAGAGGAGTCAGGAATTGTATGGGATGGAGATTTATTGTAACTTTACACCGTCAATAGAAATTGTGTATATGGAAAAAAGACCTCTTTTGTTGGTATCGAATGATGATGGTGTAAATGCCAAAGGAATACATGAGTTAATAAAAGTGTTGCGCCCGCTGGCCGATTTGATTGTGGTGGCCCCCGATGGTCCCCGTTCCGGTTCTTCCGGAGCAATTACTTCAGAGCATCCTCTGCGGTGCGTGAAGGTGGAGCAGGCTCCCGAACTGACGGTCTATAAGTGTTCAGGTACTCCGGTTGACTGTGTGAAACTGGCACTGGATTCCCTGGTTCCCCGGGTTCCCGACCTGGTGATCGGCGGTATCAATCATGGTGATAATTCTTCGGTGAACATACATTACTCTGGCACGATGGGAGTGGTGATTGAGGGTTGTTTGAAGGCAATTCCTTCTATCGGTTTTTCGCTCTGCAATCATTCGGCAGATGCTGATTTCTCTCCGTGCCTTCCTTATATAGAACTGATTGTCAAGAGAGTATTGGAAAAGGGATTGCCTCAGTGGACTTGTCTGAATGTGAATTTCCCGAATACGGAGCAACTGAACGGGGTCCGTATCTGCCGGCAGACTCAAGGGGTATGGACGAATGAATTTGTCAAGGCAGACCATCCGCGTGGCGGAAACTATTACTGGCTGACGGGAGAGTACGTCAATCTGGAGCCTGATCAGGAAGATACAGACCACTGGGCACTGGATCATGATTATGTGGCCATTACTCCTGTACAGGTCGATATGACGGCTTATGCGTTATTGGCTGAAATGAAAAACTGGGACTTGAAGTTATGAAATACTATTTGATTGCCGGTGAGGCTTCGGGCGATTTGCATGCCTCCAATTTGATGGCAGCTTTGAAAAAGGAGGACCCGCAGGCTGAGTTCCGCTTCTTTGGCGGAGATCTGATGAAGCAGGTGGGAGGGACTCTGGTAAAACATTACCGGGATCTGGCTTACATGGGCTTTATTCCGGTGCTGCTGCATTTGCGTACCATTTTCCGGAACATGCACGTGTGTAAGATGGATATTGTAAACTGGAAACCGGATGTGCTGATTCTGATAGACTATCCGGGCTTCAATCTGAAGATTGCCGAATATATAAAAAAGCATACGCAGATACCGGTTTATTATTATATCTCCCCCAAAATATGGGCCTGGAAGGAATATCGCATCAAAAATATCAAGCGCGATGTGGACCGCCTCTTTTCCATCCTTCCTTTTGAAATCGATTTTTTTCGCAAGCACCATTATCCGGTGTGCTATGTGGGAAATCCTTGTGTGGATGCCGTGCATGATTACCTGCAGAAGAACGAAAGGAATTTTCAGCAGTTTGTTGCCGATAATGCACTGGAAGACAAACCGGTACTGGCTCTCCTGGCAGGAAGCCGGAAGCAGGAAATCAAAGACAATCTGGTCCGTATGGTGGAGGCGGCAGGCAAATTCTCTCAGTACCAGCTTGTGGTAGCAGGAGCTCCGGGACTCGATGAAGCCTTTTACCGGAAATATGTGGGGCAGGAGGTCAAAGTGATTTTCGGACAGACTTACCGTCTGTTGCACCATGCAGAGGCTGCTTTGGTGACATCGGGAACCGCTACCTTGGAAACGGCTTTGTTCCGTGTGCCGCAAGTGGTCTGTTATTACATTTCGTGCGGCAAACTGGTTTCTTTCCTGCGCCGGATGATTTTGAAGGTGAAGTACATTTCTTTGGTCAACCTGATTGCAGACAGGGAAGTGGTGAAAGAACTGGTTGCCGATGGCATGACGGTCTTGAACGTGCACGATGAACTGTGCAAGATCATTCCCGGGGGAAATGCCCGGAACCGCATGCTGGCCGATTATGAGAGGGTTATCGGAATTCTCGGCGAGGCAGGGGCTTCACAGCGGGCTGCAAAAGCGATGATAGAAGAACTGCGCCGTAAGTGATGCTCTTATAAGTGTTGCTCTTATTATAAAACCTGATATGATAAAAACTAATTCGTCCATGAAGCATTCCTGCACGAAAAGAAATGCTTCATGGACGAATTGTTTTTTTATTACCTGATTTGCCAATTAATTTTCTGCAGGTACCGTTGCGGCATTTTCAGCTGGAGCCACCGGTTCTTTGTCTTTGATGCCAAACAGCCAGCGGAAGAAACGAACCAGGAAGTTGCGTTTTTTCGGTGCCTGTGTGGCTGGTTGTTCCACAGGAGCCTGAATCTGAGTGGAATCCTTCTGCAAGGTATCTGCCGGTGCGACAATCAGACTGTCATTGGCCGTTTTCTGAAGAAGGGCAGGCGGAAGGATGCTGTCTGTCTGGAGATGGAGCAGCGAATCTTTCTTCAGCGAATCCTGGAGAAGTACCGGAGGTTGCGGTAATACCGTATGGTTCAAAGTATCTTTTTGCGGGCGGGGAGTCTCTTTGGGCTCCGGTGCTTTGCGAGGTATTTTGAATTGTACCGGTACGGAGTATTTGCAGCGGACTGCCCGGCCGTTTTCCTTTCCCGGAATCCAGCGTGGCATGTTTCTGATGGCTGTCAGGGCTGCCGTATCCATACTGGCTTCCAGATGTCTGACAATGACCGGAGAGGTGATTTCTCCATTGGTTTCTACCACGAACTGCACGGCAACCACTCCTTCAATTGAATCGCGGAGGGCCTGAGGAGGGTATACAAGATTCCTTTTCAGGTAGTTGACGAAGGCTTTCATGCCTCCTCGTGGAAATTCGGGCATCTGTGAGACGACCGAATATACCCTTCCGGCACTTTTTTCTTTCATGTAGACGGTATAAGGGTCGTTGGTTTCTTTAAGAAAGGGGGTGATGTTCAGGCGGTTTTCCATGCCTTCCGCACGTATGGCGATGGGGTGGTTGTAATCGGCTTCAATCTGGAATGATCCGATTTCATCCGAAACCGTTTTCCTTCCCGTTCCCTGAATGCTGATGATGGCTCCGGTGATGGGATTGTCTTTCTCGTCTTTTACGAAGCCTTCAATGCTGAAGGTCTGGTTCTGCTGTTTGAATACCGCAATGTCTTCGGGGCTGTCCAGATAGAAAGTACGGATGTTTTTTTCTTTTTCCAGTGGAAAAGACAGAACAGACTTCTGTAAATCGGACAGGAAATACAGGGAAGCCGTGTAGGTATAACTGGAGCTTGCATCGAAATCGAAAACGATTACTCCTTCCTTATCTGTTCTGTATTCATTGCTTCTCCCGTTGATTTTCAGGAGTACTTCAGTCTGAGGTTCGCAGGTTGATTTTAATATCGTAAACTGAAAGTTAGTTTTGGCGTTTTGTGCATACAGCCAGGGCGTGCCGATGAAAATGAGACACAAGGCAAGAAATGGAAGTAACTGAAATCTTTTATCTTGATTCATAATTGCTAATGTAAGTTTCCAATTTTAGGGTGTCACCTTTTAGACGGGTGCCAGCAGGCACCCGT
>ERZ791617.1070-NODE-1070-length-11873-cov-5.253_pt1 | contig 11873 bp, 8 predicted proteins | sample MGYA00510272_ERZ791617 | MGnify/ENA primary metagenome ERZ791617 (study PRJEB30046, sample SAMN00715200) | human gut metagenome | study: EMG produced TPA metagenomics assembly of the A metagenome-wide association study of gut microbiota in type 2...
ATTGCTCGTATAGAAACGGCTTTGGGAAGTAAACTCATTAGCATAGCTCATTGATTGGGCTATGCTTTATTTTATAGAATCTGCAATAACCTTTCATCAGTATCCTCCAAATTCAGAACCTTAGCATGCTCAAGCCTGTTTTTACTTACTGCTAATAAAAGGATGCTCTGTTTAAATTAGACTGAAGCATTGGACAATATAGGCCATATTTTTTCTTAATGATATTCGAGACTAATTTTACAAACCATTTATCTGCCTTTGGCGAAAAGTAAATATTATCAATTAGCAGATTCAAATCCACAGGTATAAGCAAGTCATGTGCATCCGTCAACATATTGAAATCGGGAGATTCCGAAATCACTCTAAATTCTTTCTCGTGAGCAAAAGATAATCTTTTATACCAAGGAGCATCAAACATATGAAAGTATTTCCCTGATGTTCCATTATTATATTCGCTATAATCAATATAATTTACCATACCGAATTCGCAATTTACTGTAACCGGTAGTGCTTGATAAAGACGTTCAAACGTTGTTTGGATGGCAATCCCTTGTTGGGTATCCCTAGAATATAATTGCCACATAGCTTCGGACTCACTTTCAGATTGATGCCAACAACTTATATAGTTATTTAAACGCCACGTTCTTATTTTCCGTCTATATTCATCAAATTCTTTTTTCTCCTTTTCAAAATCATTTTCGTCATCCTTGAATTCTTTCAAATTAACAAATGGTGCTCTTCGCTGCATTTCCATTTTAATCCAAGCATCTTCATTGGTAGCAACTCCCAAGGCACCTTCATAAGGGTCATTAAAATGATCTATACGAGTGAAATATAAAGCACTTTCATCCAACAAAGAAAGGAACTTTGCTAAATCCATATATCTCCATAACTTTGCAGAAGGTCTTGGAATCGTACGGTGATTATTCCCACTGATTGAATACAACCTTGCATCACTCATATTAGAACTACATTCTTTACAAGTATGAGCCAATTCCCCACTATCCAAATGTCCAATAAAAGATTCATCCCCATTTACGAATTCTTTCCCGCATATCGTACATTTATTTCTATGGGTAATAAAGAACCACTTTTCTGTTTTAAAATTTTCTTGTTTATCTGCCATATACATTTTAATTATTCTATAGCTATACAAGTTCACATTATATCATTGGCATCATCAGCCATATACCCTATTTAACATTTTTATTCCCAGACCCTTGATCGGACTAACTACAGTCCCCAAGTCGTTAATGATATTTCCATATTCTACAACCAACTTTACAGCATCAGATAAATGTAAATTCTCAGAAATATCAAGTTGTTTGCAAACATCGTTATCACGATGAGCGGCAACATTATTTCTCACATGTTTTAATTCGCCTGCATTGTCTTCCCTGAATTTTGCAAGACATTTCTTCACCTCTTTCAAGGCAGAGTAATCATAGCTTGGAAAATTGGTGCTGATAAACTTCATTATCTTTCCTGTATTTTTTATCAACTTCTCTGATGTCTCATAAATAGCAATATATGCACTTTTTATGGCATCTTGTTGTTCCCATAAATCATTATCTGCAGATAGCCGCTTTGTATATTGCTTCATCTCGATACTTGCCATTTGTATATGTCCTAACGTATTCCAAATAGTCAAGTTATCCGTGAATGCTTCTTTCTTGGCTGTCCATGCTGGCATTACAGAAAGACTCGCTTTATCTAAAACCTTATTACACTGCGTAATATTTGTTTTGCAGTGTCCGATACATTTCACAATTTCTTCAAGACACGCTTGCTCCACTTGCAAGGTTGAATCCAAGTTGTGTCTTAACTCTTCTCGATTCTCTTCTATGCGTTTGAGAAGAAATATATCTAATTGGCTCTTGTTATTTTTCATTGCTGTGTTTCGCTTTATACTATTGCTTTCTTTTAGAGTAATCTCTTAATGATAGTATTTTTGTTCTCAACACCTTTGGCATATCTTCTGAATGTTTTCCCAGTATGTTATGCACCATGGCGGCTCCATTGCGCCAAAGACGAGATGCAGACTATCGAGCATTGCTCACCGTAGAAGGTGTGCCATGTGAGAGGCTCGAAGTCCAGGTGCCAGAGGAATGATTTGTGTTGGGTGTTGTTGAGTTCCATTTTACTTTGGTTTACGTTTTAAAACTTTTCCTGTCAGATAATCACCTTTCTCTTTCACTTGACCAATATATTTGAATTGGTGTAGGGCATCCATGAAATGCTGTGCTCCTTCCACTTGCTTAGAAATAGAATAAAACTCTCCTTGTTTTTCAAGTCCTTCAAATATACCTTTTGTCTTAGCGAAGATATTAGGTAGTTCATTTATTGCAATTATTCTTTTCGCAATACAACATGTACTTGCTAAAACCTTTAGAGCAGGATTACTTGACTTTTCCATAGCTTCCGTATATAGAGACAAGTTAAACTCACTATCTGATTTGCAGAAATAGGATAATAAGGCATTCGCAATAGTTGGAGTAATACTTTCCAATTCAATATTATTCAATATGAAGTTATAGTATTTCTTATATTCTATCCAACTCAGCATCTCGACTACAGTAGTTATGCTAAAAGCAAATTCATCCCACTCAGAAATAATATTATCAGGATTTTTACAAAGAAGGTATTTGCTTAGCAGTGGATGTTCTGTTATTATGTCTTGATAAGTACTTGGAGATATTCTAATAATGCCCTCATCTACAACATATTTTACTCTCGTTTCATTTAATTGTGACAAATCATTGCACCATATATCTATTAGGCAATGATTGTTGAATACAGAGAAAGCAATATTGTCATTAATATCGTCAGACAGTACGACACTTGCTAACAACTCTATTTCATGTTCATCGTTATTTCCCACAAGCTTGGTAAATTCCTCAATGGATTTTTCCTCATTGCGATTCATGAATGCTACCAGTGTATTGTCGATATTCCATGAACCTATGCAAGAGCAGTAATGTTTCACATTTTCAAACGTCATTTTTATTTTGTTCTTCACGAACAGGGTACTTACGATATTTTCATTAATAACACCCTTACAATCATCCCATAAAGTAACATTGTGATTGATAAGTTTAATAATATCGCTCACGTGAATATCTTCATCCATTAAAGAAGCTATAGTATCAGAAGATTCATGCATGTTTCTTGGTGCAAACATAAGATTATCCATAAAGTCTGGCAATTCTTGATGAACATATCCCTTCAGTTCATCCAGTTTTGACTCTTTTATAGAAGTATAAATGGCAGAATCTAAATCGTTTACAGACAGTTTGTTGTGTTTAAATATCACCTTGATATTATCTAAAGTCAGCGCGTACATATTGTTCTTATATATATAAGAATATGTGTCAGTACCATTGCTGTCATCTTTCAACGATTGAACATTTAAATCCAGCATATATAGAAGCTTCTGAACACTTGCTTGTTCTATATCTTCAAACAGCTCTGAATAATTGTTGTTATCATTTATATAAGTATTGAATGGATATGAGATATTTGCAGTTCTTATGTCGTTTATGTCTGCATACCTAAACATCGTGGAGATAACCATATCTTTATCCTTATTGGTATGCTTCATATCCATATCTAATGATTTCCAAACATTTTTATCAATATGGACTAACCGCTTGATGAATGTAGGTACATAATCGCCTTCTTGCATGAACTTATACAACCAATCAATATATTTTTCATGAACAACCATTTGTTTTAGAATGGCATCACATTTGATTTCGTACTCATACTCATCTTCATGCAGTAAACAGAATTCCAACAAATCTTTGTTCAATATTCCTTTGTGGTCATAATCTACAATAGATAGATTTTGGATAAGAGAAGGAATTTCTTGTAACTTATAATCAAATTCCTTTGGTGCATTGAATTTGATAGAGAGGAGGAATTCCTGATCAGAAGGTGTTAGTCTTCCTTCTTGGAATATGGAAATATAGAAGAAATACTTCTCGTCTATATAACCTTTCTCCAACAGATATTTGAGAACTTCATATTTTTTTTCTTGGCCTTTTGTTATATTTACATGCTCAAAGATATTCCTACCTAATTTAGCAATATCTACGAGTGTATGTTTTTCTATGGCAGATATATCATCCATAAAAGCTTTGCGTTCATCTCTTAGCTCTTCTATCTTGTCATCCGCAATAGATTGAATTAGTTCTTTTCTCTTACTATAATTATAACTTTCTCCCAAAGAAGATTTGATTTCATCAACTTTAGGTTGTATAAAAGAACTTCTGTAACGGCTGTCTCTAAAATATATTTTTCCTGTAAGAATATGCTGTATATTTTCTTCAGAAAATAAACTACTTATATCTGTTTTATTATCATCACAGTATATTTCCCAACCAAGGCCTGGCAATAATTTCAGTATCTTTCCAACAATAACAGCACGTAATTCTTCTATAGACCGAAGAGATTCTTCTGATATAGCTTGTATCTCCAAGTCTATTTCTTCTAATCGTTTCCAATCATCTATTTTGATTTCATCCTTTAATATTCCTGCAGACATAAAAGTCTCATAGACCACGCCCTTGTTTTGATGCAACAAAGAAAAATCCGTTGGATAGAGATTCTTATACAGAATCATAGCCAATAATTTTTCCTTATTCAATTTTTTGTCAAGTAAGTTACGATATAGGTCAAACTCATTCACGACATTCGTCAATACCCTCATATCGTTTACAAATGCGGATATATCAGTAATAAAGGAAGAGCTAACCTCTGCCTCTGGAATATGTAAATTTGCTATTTTTCTTCTGAACAAGTCTCCAGAATTAGAAACATTCACAAAAGGAATAACAGGAACGATATAGTCAAAGAACTTAGTCCGTTCTTCTGCTGTGGTAAAAATATCATCTTTCAATGCATATAGAAAGACAATTCTCCTTCCTATTTCTTCAGACTGGTTAAGAATCAGGTTTAACTCCCTCAGTTTTGTAAATATATGAGTATTTTCAAATCTGTCAATATCTTCAAATATTACCACATTATACTTCTTTTCCTGAAAGAGATAAAGAATCTCATCCAAATAGCGATTCATAATGGAAACATTCTTCTTCTCTTCAAATTCTAACGTAGCCTTATCTAACGTTAGATTCTTGATACTAATCTTCTTTATGAAAAGAATAAGTTGGAACAAAATAACACATATACCAAAAACGAATACAGATATACTTATCCCAAATAAAAATGAATATTTCAAGACTTCTGGTGGAATCAAGAAGTACTTGGTTACCTGTTCCTGACAAAACAGAAATAAGTTTGCTACAACAAACAGTAATATGCCCAGAGCCATCAAAATCCGTTTCTTTTTAGATATTCTTTCTATACGCCCAAATCTTGATTCTGGTATATTTGTCGCTTTTACATGGTAGAAAAGTTGTTGCAATATACTGTATTCCAACTGTTCCTCAAAACTATCTTCTTTGCCCTTTGGTGTAATATCACTTTCCGGCATATTTACCTCGACAAAAGACGCAAGCGATACATTCACATAATGATATTCCGGGTAATATGCTTTGAAAGTTTTAAGTATAGAACTCTTGCCTGCTCCATAAGAGCCAGTCAAAGCTATATTGAATACATTTGGTTGGTCTATTGCATATTTTAGACGGATGATATATTCTTTATGCCTATTGAAATCGTCAATAGGAGATAACAAGGAAATTTGTCTCTCATCAGTCTCTTCTAATTTCCATCTGTTGATTTTACGTCCACAATTTACAGCTAATTTACGAATAATTATACGGTAAGATTTATGGATCTTTGCTTTGCAGTCCCTGTCAAATGATAAAATCAACTTTTTACAATAACTGATAAAATTGCAGATGATACCGACAAATGACAGTCCAAGCAATATAGCTATTGCTGTAGAATCCCATTTCATGTAAAATCCTACAGCAATAGCAATTAACATGAATGCCGTAAGTAGTGTAAAAATAATATTCGCCTTCATATTATTCTTTCAAATTTTCTTTCCTCTGCCATATTCCATCCTTGCCTGTTTCAGTATATCTTGACAAAATTTGGTAAGAGGTCTTTTAGCTATATCATCTATGTTCATAGAGATACCCATCCACTGATTCAATAATTTTTCACGTTCAACATCAGAAATACAAGTGAGCATGTTCCGATAATAAGTCTCGGAATACGCCTTGTCATAAATTTCTTGTACGATGTCTTTATGCCTACTGTATTGTTCTTCTAAATGCAAGTCTTCCTGCAGTTCGTCAATACCTTGTCCTCTTGCATTTCTTTCTATTTTGATGTCTATCTTATCTGCTCCAACTTTTCCACTTCTCAACTGAAATGAATCAACCACCTTGAAATGAAATTCATTAGAAATTCCTTTAAAATAGGGATTGTATCTTAAATCTAACAAGGTAGTTCTCTTTTGGTGATTACATAAAGAACATGATGGTATCAGGTTATATAGCGACATACTGAGATAAGGATAATCTGACTTGTCATAGAAATGGTCGAACTGAAACAGCCCTTTCATTTTTGTTTTTCCCAAGATGTCTATGTACAAAGTAAAATTATGATTGCAGTAAGGACAAACTTTTATATTAAGCATACGGGATAGTTCCACCAATTTGTTTTCACGATAATTTTCATATCCCATTGCTTGAAGCAATCCTTTGGAAAAAGTTTGCTTCCGTCTTTTTCCGTTAACTTTGTTTGTTTTATAAACTTTTTTGGTTGCAATATTTGTGTACTCAACATGAAGAGAGTCTATGAATGCTTTTAATTTGGGTGGAGTTCCTGTCAACAGGAGAGGAAGATTAAAAATTAGTTTTCGGACGAACTCCTTTTGCCCTTTACTTTGGGAATTATACTCTAATCCCTTTAATCTTTTTTTGATAGCATCATGAAAAGTATTCAAATACCATTGATGAATATACTCCCGAGTATATTCTACGCCATCAACGCCCATTCGTGGGAACTCTATCTTATTCATCCAAACGTCTCCTTAATTCGTCAATTTTCGCTTGATAAAAAGCAATCCGTTCTTCATCGGACAACCTCACTGTGGCATCATCAAGTTTGCTTTGCAGATACCGTTTGATAAATGCATCACCAATAAAATTGATTTCAGTCCTTATGATATTCATTTCTTCACATGAATGACATTGTTCAATTCTTGCTTTCAGTTCTTCGATTTTGTTTGATGCGAACTCTCCAATAAGTCCATCTTCCATGAAAAACGATCTACGATAAAGGTTGAATATGTTTTCTGCAAAGGTCTCAGCTTGCTCATCCCTATTATTCACAACGCGTCCATATTCTTCTTTCAGAAAATTGGTGCAACATTTTGGTATATCCGAAAGAATGATAGGTGAATGTGAAGTAAGTATAATTTGGAAATTATGCCCTGCTGGAACTAATAGTAATTGAATAAACTTACAAAGTTGATTTACATATTGTCTTTGCCACTCTGGATGAAAACCGATTTCCGCTTCATCCAGCAATAGCAGAGAAGGAATTCCCAAATTGTCAAATTTCCTAGGTGCCATAACTACTGCATAATATAACCTCGAAAAGAGGTTTAGCAATTCTTGCTCACCAGAACTTAACACTGTTATGTCTGATAAAGTATGACTATATGACATATCAAAGAATTTGGCTGTCAAATAGATACGATTAGCAAGTAAATGTTCCACTAAGTTATAAAGACTTCCGTCATCATTTCTAATATCTATATAATAACCGATATTTTCATCAAACGAACATATTTCATCCACTATCTCCAAACACCAATGTATATCATTCAGGAATGTCCTTAGTTTCTCGTCTATCTGCTTATTATCCACATAACTACGATAGAAATTTAGTATATCATGAGTATCCTCATTATAGGCACTACACCATCTTACAAGAAAATCATACGCTTCGGTTCTGATAAAATCCTGGTCAGCCACAGTGTTAACCAAATTGTAATATATTAGATTTGCAAGAACATTATCTTTAAAGCTGTTTCTTATTCTTTTAAAGTTTGGTATCTGACAACCATTAAATTTCCCCGCATAATTTAACTCTATAGCTTTTAAACCTGAGGTGTTAGCACTGACAATTATGTACTTAGGAAAATTAAGGTCATCCAAGCAGTCTCTAATTTGCTGTTGGCTCAACAAATAACAAATTCGATAATTATTTTGGGCTTGATACGCAAATAAGTGGGATTGGATATTGTTTGACAAATGCATGGTATCAATATTTGAATAATCTTGCAGGTCTTTTATAAGCCTGAAGTTATCCGTTGCATTATACATTCCTGTCAATTCTACAGTTCTCACATCATTGTAGTCAAACAAAGCAGAGAAATGTCCACTATAGAAAAATGTATCAATTCTTTCTTTTCTCGTTTCTGCGATATTGACACTATTTCCTCCAAAGATTTTCAAATCACAATTGATTCGGTATCTATATAGTTTACCATTCCTCTTAAAGATTATACATCCTTGCAACTCATCGCTTATGGCAGAACCTTCAATGACTGCTTCAAGAATGAATCTCAAGATAGTACTCTTGCCGACACCATTTCCTCCAACAATAGCAGATAGTGAATAAATTCCAGTTCCCCAAAAGTCTTTTGGAATAGAAGTTCTTTCTTCTATTGTCAAGCATTTACTTTGAATATCAAGATTATATTGATAATGAGAATCTATCGCAATGCCTACCTGCCGTAACTTTTTATAGGATTCAATATATATATAACAAAGATGCATCATAGCAATGTTATGTTTTTTCAAAAACGGACTCCTAATCCCCACCCCCGAACAGTAGCACTAAAAATAGTGTAGGGAGCCGTTCTTCAAGATTTTAGTTATATTTTACTTGCCCTCTCAATATCCCTTGCCTCTTCCTTAGCCTCTGTCACCGCCATTTTGATAAGCAAGAACAATCCCGAAAGCAAGGCTATCACAATAATTCCAACGTATTGTAAAGTCTCCTTTACCGACACTAATATTTTTTTCACCTTTTCATTCCTTTCTCAATATTCCTTTTCCAGAAGAATCGTTTCAATTTTGAGACAACCCACCATCTCGCCTCACTCGGACATACGAAGCCTAACCGCCAGCACCGTTTCGCCACCCAGCAGTAGTTCTGCCAGGCATCCATCAGCCCTTGATGCTGAAACACATATTCGCCTCTGCCAAAATTACCAACCCTCATCATATCTTCCATCAACATAGCAGCCCATTTCCTTTCGTTATAAGAAAACGGCTCTACCTGTGATGGTAAAGATAAGCCTAAATATTCCACACAGATACAGGTAAAAATCCTCCAAGCCCTCTCCATGCGCATCCGATACAACCATTCATGATGTTGTATCCAGTCAATTTTGTTTGCACAATGATGCAAGAACATAGCATAATCTATGACCTGACGCAAACCAAGTCCTTCTTCATACACATGATTCACCATGTGGGAAATCAAGAAGACACTCTCAAAGGTTGGAGGGAATATAGGTACAGTATATCCATCCATATCAGCAGAAGATAACTCTGTTGGGAATACCGAAGAAAACATTTCATGCATAGCTTGGTCAGTGGATGGACGCTGATAGTTGTGAACCTTATAGTGAGGCTCCACTACTACACCGTCCACCCACGCCATGCCATGATGCTCATGCACCAATCCATGATCCACTTTTCCTATCTTCTCCATCACAGCCATTGTTCGTTCAAAGTCCTTTGGAGCAACAACAAAGTCTATATCTCCAGGCGTTCTATGCAAAGGATTCGGATAGCGCAAAGCTACCGTCTGCCCCTTCATAAAGACTGCTTGAATATCCTCAGCCTTCAAAGCCTTGTCTATTTTTACAATAACACAGCGGTGAAGAGTGTTTATCTGCTCCATTCGTTGCATCTTGGCAAAAAGAATCATCTTTTTGTCAAGCGGCATCTGCAAGACTGAAGGCGGCAACAATCCTATGCCGTCCAATACCAATGATGATACAGTCTGTATATCTGCAAGATAAAAAATCTGTTTCCAGTCAGCTTCTGCAAATGCCGAAGCGTCAGGCTTCTCCCCGAAAAGTGCTGCATGGAGAAGCTGTAAAAGTAATTTTTGTGATTGATTCACAAGCTAAAGAGATTATTATCGATTTATTCTTTTCTGTTCCAGCAACCACTTGAAGTATTCCTCATGCTGATCCACCAAGTGCTCCCAAGAATACTCATTCTTGATTTCCTCCACATTGCCATCGGTGAAAGCCTTCTTGTGCTGAGCACAGATATTTTCGATGTCATTCAGCATCTCAGTCACCTTCTCTGCATTTGGATAATACAAAGAGTTCTTCTTCAACACGGCACGATTAAAGATGTTGTCATGAGCAAGGATAAAGCATTCAGAAGCCATTGCTTCCAACAGAGAGGGGTTAGTACCACCCACACTATGTCCATGGAAATAAGCCTTGGAGAAATGACGGATAGAATTTAATTTATTGAAGTCATAGATACCACCTACGAATCTAATGCTTTTTTCTTTTCCATACTTTGCAACCAATTCCTTGCCATGAGGCGTGTTGGTCTTACCTACCACAATCAGCGGACGCTTGCCATTCTCTTTGGAATTCAAGTAACCTTCAATTGCCATTACAATATTATTCTCCGGTTCCAATCTTGCTACCAGAATGTAGTATTCTTCAGGTTTCAAGCCATACTCCTTCAGATGCTCTACATTGTAGTCATCATGGAGGTCGGCACCGTATGCCAGGAACTTACTGTCCTTTCCATACTTCTCCTTGTAGTAATCATGGATGCCCATGTTGTCTGCAATCAGGTAATGACTATGTTTTACAGCCATCTTCTCCTCCCAGAACACGAACTTACGAACCCATTTGTTAAACTTTGTTCGCTTATATTCTAAGCCATCCATGTTGGTAACCACAATGCTCTTGGTAACATTCTTTACATCAAACCAGATGAAAGCAGGAATGATACTCGTATATCCTGCCTCATAAATGATATCAAAGTTCTCACGTTTCAAGGCATCCTTCAACGACATGAAGTCGTAGAAGAATGAACCGATACTTCCACCCATCCAAGTCTCTGGACTATAGATATGTTTGATTTTCACACCCTTGTACTCATCATTCTTGTAAGGATGATAGGATGGAGAATATACCGTCACTTCATGACCACGCTTCACCAAGCCCACTGAGATATACTCAGCAAACTGCTCAAAACCTCCGTAGTTATTGGGAATACCACGGACGCTAACAAATGCTATCTTCATAATTATGTATCTTGAATAATTAAATTTGTGCTTCTTTCATTGCTTTCTGAAAGTTACTTCAAACATCCCCAAGGCTTCACCCAACCGCTTTCTCGTCTGAAGCAACTCATCCTCATCATACACGAAATCTCCGAAAGCAAAAATGATTTCCTGATAATAGCTGAGATGATAAAAACCTATGCCTTTCTGATGTTGTAAAAGTACGCATTCTTGAAATGACACTTCTTGATAAACTCGCTTACAGGAATTGCATGATACTTCAATTCCTGGTTTAGTACAACGCCAAATTGACGATTACTTGTCTGAAAAGTTTTTTCTGACATGATTTTAGAGTTAAAAAATATTATTATTAATAAATTTATTGATAGTCATTTCCCTTCTATGGGAGGGAAATCGAGAACTTTCAAAATATGTATCTTTGTCACCGAAAAAGTATCCCACGGATAAACATGGATTAAGCAAATATTCGTGCGATTACTTCCCTTTGGTCAGTGGGGCTACGACAAATCTCGTGTTCAGAGAATATAAATCTGTGTCCATCTGTGCCATCTGTGGGAGAAAAACAATCCCATTCGTGGGAAAATTGAATATTA
>ERZ791617.1072-NODE-1072-length-11871-cov-3.80196_pt1 | contig 11871 bp, 10 predicted proteins | sample MGYA00510272_ERZ791617 | MGnify/ENA primary metagenome ERZ791617 (study PRJEB30046, sample SAMN00715200) | human gut metagenome | study: EMG produced TPA metagenomics assembly of the A metagenome-wide association study of gut microbiota in type 2...
TACTGTCGGACTTGATGGTGACATCATCGCCGTCGGATGATACGATTGGAATACCAGAATGTGGTCCACTCGGATTGTAGATAGTACCATCTTTACTAACAAGCTCCACATCTTTTGGAGCACTGTATGCTGTTCCCAAAAGGACAAGCATTGCAATTGTAAAATATAATTTCTTCATATCGCTTTTATTATGCCGCAAAGATAGAAAATGGCATAAAAACAAGCACTAATAAAAAGGTGAATAATATGTGAATTATGATTCACATATTATTCACCATGATACAACTTGTTATAAATCAAGACGATACACCAGAAAGGTTTATATTCTTATCTATATACCCTTTATGAATGTGATAAAATCATGGATACTACTTTCGGCTCCCAAATATCTTATTTGAAGCTTTTTCTTTGCTTTTGTTATAGTGCTCCGGTCGCGACCAAGCAACTTTGACATGGTATTATCATTAAAATCAAAGAGCTTAATGATAATACACATACGATAATCCTGAACACTAATTGGAGATACCGTAAACAAGGAGGACCTGAAATCTGGATACTTTTCGGCTATTTCTGTCTCCAGTTCTAAAAGATCCTCTTCTGTCAACACTTCCTCAGAACGGGCTTTTCGTGCTATAGTCTGATAAATAGCAGTGTTGACAAACGTAGCCATGATATTCTCTTTCAATGAAATCTTTTGCTTCGCTATTTCACACAGACTGACTGCTTGTTCATATTGTAAACGTAGATTCTCAAGACTTTCGGAATGGGCAAGCTTTGCTTCCTGCAATTCCATTTCCAGAGAATGAATCTTATCTTCGCACGTCTTCACATACTCCAAGCTGCGCTCCGCATTTTCTTCACGTATCTTACGCAATCGGATTTCCCTTTCACTTTCCCGTTGTTTGTTTCTCCTGTACCACATGACAAAAGCCATAATGCAGAGAATGACAGAAAAAGCTATAACGCACAAAGAAACTATCAAGAAAAGATTACGTTTTTCCAACTTGGAATTTTTATCCTTATACAAGCTGTAATTATAAGCAGCATTCCAATGGGCTGCTGATTTTACGGCGTGGTCTCTCTTTAAGATTTTCTCGCATTCATTCAGCTTTTTCAAACAGGAAAGAGTCTTACTGACATTACCTCTCTCCAAAAACAGCTGAGACAGACTAAGGCTTGCCTCCCATTGGACTCCTACATTATCTGACTTATCAAGCATCAGATAATAAGCCAAAGCGGAATCTCGCTTGTTTAGATTCATACATGACTTTGCAGCAACATAAACAAAAGACTCCCATGCCGGATTGTCTTTCGTGACTGCACGTAGTGCAGGCTTGGCATACGTATAGGCTTCTTCATATTTCCCAACTGTGAGATAATAAGAACCTAATGAAGAAAGGATTGAATTATAAAGCTCTGCATTTCTGCTTTTCTTTGAAAGCTGCAAAGCTTTCTTGTAATACATTAGACAACTGTCGTTCTTTTCATCTTGATAAGCATAGGCTATTTTCTGTAAAGAATAGATTATCATGACAGTATCACGTCGTTGCTCTTCCAACTGATACGATGTCTTGAAATAAGGTAAGGCTTCACCCGACAACGACTGTTCAAGTAAGAGGAAACCTACCTGAAAGTTGAGGATACTCAAGAACTTCTTGTCGTTATGATCTACCAATTCCAATGCTTTCTTATAAAACTCCAAAGCCATTGGAATGTCGTCTAAATCACGATAGGCACGACCTAAATAATAATATGCATATTGCAACTTCGACTTGTCGGCTCCAAAGGATTCATAATGGTTTACTATAGTCTGTGCCTCCTTGACATCCGTGGCGGGGATATAAGCCTTGTCTCTCGCCTTTACACACAACAGACGGTAATACCAGGAGTCTGCTGTTCCCATTGATTTGGACTTGACTCGCAAAGCTTTAAGATGTGAAATAGCCTTTGGGGGATTGGTCTCGCACAACGAGTCGGCAACAACCAACTCACGGGGATAAGTATGGTGGCTGCAACAGACTGATATTGCAGCTATAGCTATCACTGCTATTGCCAATGCTGCAACAGACAGCGCAACGATTTGCTTTCTTGAAAAGCGTGACATAAGGTCCATAATTACAGTTTCTCTCTATTGTTTTCAAGTATTAAGATGACAAAGGTAGATAAAAATGCTGATATGACAAAGAAATGGATGGTATTAAACTAAAAACAGTCATTAGGTATTTTAACTCGTCTACTCATCAGCAAATCTCCTCGTCTACTCGTCAACTTGTCAACTCGTCAACTATTAAGAAAAAACCAACCGGACCCACTCTGTCAAAGAGAGTGAGCCCGGTTAAATTATTTATGGTTCGCGATATTAGCCGAAATTACATTCCTGCTGCCTGTGCAAGCCAGTCATAGATGCAGCTGCATACTCCGAAGAGTAATACACCAGCTGTACACAAAGCAAGGGCGAGACGTGTGTTGCAGTCGCTCTTGAAGGTTGGCAATGGCTGATCGGTCTTGTTGATGTACATGCACTTTACAATCTTCAGATAGTAGTAGAGCGACGGTACGGTGTTCAACAAGGCTATGAATACTACTGCGTATGCAAGTGTGGAACCGCCCTTGGCTGCTGCCATGAAGACGAAGAACTTACAGAACATTCCTGCAAACGGAGGGATTCCGGCAAGTGAGAACAATGCCAAAGTCATAAGGAAAGAGAGCTTTGGATTGGTTTCATAGAATCCATCGTAGCAGTTCATCTTGGTGTTGCCACCACCACGTGTCTCAACAACATTGATGATGGTGAACACTGCCATGTTGGCTGCAACATAGATGAGCACGTAGTACATCAGAGATGCAAGACCCATAGCACTGCCTCCAATGACAGCAAGCATGATGTATCCCGCCTGTGAGATGGAACTGAATGCCATGAATCGCTTCAACTCCTTCTGACGAAGGGCAAAGAGGTTGGCAACGGTGATGGTGAGCACGATGACGATGTACATCAGATACTCCCAATACTCTGACATAGGAGCGAATACCTTTACGAGGATTGCCATCAGCGCAAAAGCTGCTGCTCCCTTGGATACTACACTAAGGTAGCCCGTAACAGGAGTTGGCGCACCCTGATAGGTGTCGGCGGTCCAGAAGTGGAACGGTACAAGGCTTATCTTGAAACCTAATCCACTGAAGAAGAACACGAGTCCCATGATTGTAAGAGGAGAGGTACTGATCTGAGAAGCTACATCACCGAAGTAGAGTGTGCCTACCGCTCCATAGATGAAGGAGATACCGTAGAGCATCACACCGCTTGAGAAGGTTGCTGTAAGGATGAACTTTGCAGCTCCCTCTGCTGAGTTCTGCTTGAACTTGTCGAATGCCACGAGACATGCCATTGGCACACTCGCCATCTCCAGTCCGAGGAAGAACATCATGAAGTGGCCTGATGAAATCATCATATACATACCGAGCAGAGTGCTTATGAGCAACTCGTAATACTCGCCTTCCTTGTTAAGGACATCTTTGCGCTCTACCCATGACTGCGACATGATGAACACGATGAGTGTACCCATGGTGAGAATAATCTTCATCACATTGGCAGCTGGCGTAGACTCATACATTCCTCCGAAAGCCTGAGCTGGCTCTGAAAGGAAACATACTCCAATCTGGCACACCAGAAGGGCGCCTGTCAGCAGGCTCAGCACAGAGTGTTTCTTCTCGCCCTTCAGAATGAGGTCGGCGAGGAATACTATTACCAGAACAGCAATAAGTCCTGCTTCCGGTATCATATTAAAAAACTGACTATAATCCATATCTTGTCCTACTGATTTATTAGAGGTTTGTTACTACATTGAGGATCGGACCAACAGCATCGCTGATGGCATTGCTTGCCCAGAGAGGGAAGCTTCCGAGTCCTGCCACACAGAAGATAAGGCAGCATACTGCAAAGCGCTCATCCCAAGTGGCATCGGTAAGTGTGAGGTAATGCTCGTCCTTCACCTTCTCGAAGAGGATGAAGCCAACGGTACGCAGGATGTAAACTGCTGTCACAACGATTGAAGTGATAGCGATTACTGTGCAGCAACGATGGAACATATCCGGATTCTCAAACGAACCTGTGAAGATTGTCATCTCAGCGATGAAGCCAGAGAAACCAGGAAGTCCGAGGTTTGCCAAACCAGCAATTACATAACCAACAGAGAGGAATGGCATTATCTTCATCAATCCACCCAACTTACGGATGTCACGAGTGTGGGTACGTCCGTAAATCATACCGATGAGGGCAAAGAAGAGTGCCGTCATAAGTCCATGAGAAAGCATCTGAAGGATTGCTCCTGTGCAGCTTACCTTTGTCATCATCAGAAGGGCGAAGAGCACCAGTCCACAGTGTGACACTGATGAATAAGCATTGATGAACTTAAGGTCGGTCTGAACACATGCAGAGAACGCTCCGTAAACAACAGAGATTGTGGTAAGGATAAGGAATATCCAAGCCAAATCCTGTGCTGCATGAGGCAACAGGAACATTGCGATACGGAAACAGCCGTAACCTCCAAGCTTCATCAATACTCCGGCATGGAGCATAGATACTGATGTAGGCGCACAACCGTGACCGATAGGTGACCATGTGTGGAATGGGAACAGGGCACCCAAGACTCCGAATCCGATGAATACGAATGGGAAGAGTACGTTCTGTACCGCTGCCGGGATATGGTTGTTATGTGCTATCTCAAGGATGTTCATTGTGGAACCTCCATTGAAGAAGTAGATACCTACCAATCCGAGGATGATGAGAGCGGAACCTCCCATAAGCATAAGAGTAAGCTTCATTGCTGCATACTCCTTACGACCGGAACCCCAGTAACCGATAAGAAGGTACATAGGGATAAGGGCTACCTCATAGAACATGAACATCGTGAAGAGGTCGATGCTGATGAAGAAACCATATACTCCGGTGGAGAGCAGTGTGAACCACATGAAGAACTCCTTGGTCAGAGGCTTGAGCTTCCAAGAAGCGAATGTTCCGGTGAACACGATGATGCTTGAAAGCAGAAGCATTACAACAGAGATGCCGTCAACACCGACAGCATAGCTGATGTGGAGAGGTGCGAACCATACTGTGGATGCCTGAAGAATCATCTCCTCAGTGTTTCCTGCAGCACGCTCGCCTACGAAATGCAATGTCAGCCATACGGACATTGCAAGCAGCATTGATGATCCGATGACCATCACTGTGCGAACCTGTTTGACGTCGCGGGCAGCCCAAAGGCCGAGCAGCATCAATACTGGAATTACTACGAATACAGTTAATATACTCATATCTCGTTATAATATGCTAAGTAATACTAATGTTAATGCTACTGTACCTGTGAGGAACCATACTGCATACTGGCGAACATCGCCGCTCTGCCATGGACGCAGGGTCTCACCTGCCTCATTAGCTCCCCAAGCAGTAAAGTCGATAAGACCGTTGATGATGTGCTCATCAATCCACTGTACCGGCTTACTTACGAAACGGAACAGAATCTTATGGGTAACGAACATATAAACCTCGTCCATATAGAAACGCTTGTATGCCCAGCGGTGAAGACGTGGGAACGTCTTGTAGAGCTTATCGGCAACAGGCTGCTTCTCACCTTTATATATATAGGTGGCAAAAGCTATGGAGATGATGGCTATTACCGTTGAAGTGGCTGCCACCTGAGGATCGAAATGTACTGTATAAGCTGTTCCTGCCGCACTTACAATCTCACCGAAGCTTGTCCAGTTCCAATCAAGGAAGCCTCCAAGTGTGGTGAACACACCGACTCCTACTGTGATGATGCTCAAGAAGATGAGTGGGAAGGTCATAGTAAGCGGTGCCTCGTGTGGAGTGTGGTGAGCATGAAGTTCCTTGTTCTCTGTACCCCAGAAGATACCGTAGTACAAACGGAACATATAGAACGCTGTCATGGCTGCCACACCTGTCATCCACCATCCTATGAATGCTGAATGCTCAAAGCATGCTGTGATAATCTCGTCCTTAGAACTGAAACCAGAGAAGAACGGAATACCTGCAATGGCAAGACATGAGATGAGGAAGGTAGCGTGAGTGATTGGCATGTACTTCTTAAGTCCTCCCATTGCCGACATCTCGTTGGAGTGTACAGCATGGATGATACAACCGGCACCAAGGAACAAGCAAGCCTTGAACATGGCGTGGGTGAAGAGGTGGAACAATGAAGCCATATAGCCAAGCTGTGCGTGGTTGTCAAGCACAGCTCCATGATGACCTGGCAGACATACACCGAGGGCTACCATCATGAAGGCAATCTGAGAGATTGTCGAGAAGGCAAGCACACGCTTGATGTCGCTCTGTGCACAGGCTACAGCAGCTGCATAGAATGCAGTGAAAGCACCTACGTAAACAACGATTTCCATTGCCTGTGGAGCATACTCAATCCATATTGGGAACAGACGTGCTATCTGTACTACTCCGGCAACAACCATGGTTGCAGCGTGGATGAGGGCAGATACAGGAGTAGGACCCTCCATGGCATCTGGCAACCAGATGTGGAGAGGGAACATGGCTGACTTACCAGCACCACCGATGAACATCAACACAAGAGCTGTAGGCAGGATGAAACCGCCGGCAGCAGCTGCACGTGAAGCATCGCACTGGGTAAAGGCTGTCATGCCTTCTGCTATCTGTACCTCTGTTCCGGTGAACGAGAAGTTGAACGAACCTGTGTAGTAACCGAAAATCAGAATACCGATGAGGAAGAACATATCAGCAAAACGGGTTACGATGAACGCCTTCTTGCTGGCATGTACGGCAGCATGAAGTCCATAGTAGAAACCGATGAGCAGATATGAACTTACTCCCACAAGCTCCCAGAACATATACATCTGGAAGATGTTTGTGGCAAGTACAAGTCCGAGCATTGACATGGTGAAGAGGGAAAGGAAAGCGTAGTAGCGCTGGAATCCCTTCTCGCCGTGCATATAACCGAATGAATAGATATGCACCATGAAACTAACAGTAGAGATGACAATCAGCATCATCACTGAGATAGGATCCAGAAGGATTCCGAGGTCGAAGTGAAGTGAGCCGAGTGGCAACCATGTATAGTTATATGGTACAATTGTCGCAAACGTACCGTCGGCAAGACGCGGAGCCATGAAGTACTGGAAAGCAGTGATATAGCTCAGCACCGTTACCAGACCGATAGAACAGGTTCCGATAAGTCCTGCTGCCTTATGCGACCATGCATACTTGTTTCCCGCGAAGTCGGGCAAGCCAATGACGAGAAAACTCAGCAATGGCAAGAGAAGTATCAACAATGAATATGTATAATCCATAACTTATTAATATTTCATGTTTTCAATACTGTTCACCTGATCGCTGTGGAAATTACGGTAAACATTAATAACAATAGCGATAGCAACGGCACTCTCGGCTGCGCTCACACCCATAGAGAAGAGAGTCATGAAGAAGCCCTCGAACTCGCCAGGGAACAACAGACGGTTGAATGCTGCGAAGTTGATGTCTACAGCGTTGAGCACAAGCTCTACGGAGATAAGCATCGCTATCAGGTTACGACGTGTAACGAATCCGTAAACGCCGATGAAGAACAACAGTGCGCTGAGCACAAAATAACATTGTACTGGTACCATAATTACTTATCCTCCTTATCTTTACGTGCAACAACAATTCCACCGATGATACATGCCAGCAGGAATACTGAGATGAACTCGAACGGAAGTACATACTGATACTTGTCGCTTCCAACAAGAGCTGTACCGATTACGTCCATCGGAACCTCTGCATCTGCCATCTCACATGCCTTGAACAAGAACTCGTTCTTCAGCAGTACAACGGCAACAGTGAGGAAACCAGCCAATGTGACAAGGGCTGCTCCAACAGCCTTGCTGCCTTTTACATGCTCAACGAGTCCCTGCAGAGTGCGCTTGCCAACAAGCTGGATGGCGAAGATATACATCATCGTCAAAGCTCCGGCATAGATACTTATCTGCGCAGCACCCAGGAATGTATAGTCGAGGATGAAATAAAGTCCCGCAACGCCGAAGAGGACGAAGAGCAGGAATGTAGCAGCACGCATGATGCGCTTTGTAGCTACACACATCACAGCTGAGCCTAAGATGACTACAGCAAAGATGCCAAACATTATTATATTAGCCATTTCTTACTTGTCCTCCTTATTTTGTTTTGGTGTTAAACTTACCGATTTCCATTGGTGCGCCACCGTCAATGAGGTTTGGAAGGCTACCTCCCTTATAAACCTCCTTATCAAGATGAAGCACGAGCTTTTCGCGGTCGAACACGGCATTCTCGAAATCGTTCGTGAAATGGATTGCACCGAAGTTACAAGCATTGACACAAAGCTCGCAGAACATGCAGTCGCCAAGGTCGTACTGGTAGTCAACCAGCTTGCGCTTCTTCTTACCCGTCTCCGGGTCTTCAACCATTTCAGTCAAAATCTTTATAGAATCGTTTGGACATGCCTTCTCACAGAGAGTACAGCCTACGCACTTGTAGTTCTCGTTCTCATCACGAGTAAAGACAAGGCGGCCGCGGTGGCGTGCCGATATGTGGAGAGTGGTCTTACGGTTCTCCGGATACTGCTCTGTACTCTTAGGTGTGAAGTATTCCACAAGTGTGGTCTTCATACCAACAGCAAGAGTCTTCATCGCAGAACCTATTTCTCCGAAATATGATTTCTTGTTATCTTCCATATCTTTCTTTTCCTCCTTTAATTAAAAGTGCCAGCCGAATGCCACGATGATTGTCATGAGCACAAGGTTGATGAGACATAGAGGCATGAGGTACTTCCACTCGAGCTTCAGTATCTGGTCGATACGAAGACGTGGGAATGTCCAACGCACCCACATCAAAAGCCATACCACAGCAAATGTCTTGCCGAGGAACCATACGATGCCCGGAATGTAGTTCATCACAGCATCGAAGCCTTCGATACCTATATTTACAGGTGCCCAGCCTCCGAGGAATACTGTTGTGGCAACTCCTGAAACTACAAAAAGGTTAAGGTACTCTGCCAGATAGTAGAATCCGAATCCCATACCAGAATACTCGGTGTGGTAACCGGCGGTAAGCTCACTCTCAGCCTCAGCCAAGTCGAACGGGCCACGGTTTGCCTCTGCGTTACCAGCTACGAGGAACACGAGGAATGCTATAATAGCAGGTACGTGACCTTTGAATATCAGCCAGTTCCAAGGACCTGTCTGAGCCTCTACTATACCGGAAATCTGCATTGTGCCTGTAAGAATAACGGCTGTTATCAGACACAGACCGAGAGACATCTCGTATGAGATGAGCTGTACGGCACCACGCATAGCGGAAACGACACTATACTTGTTGTTACTTGCCCATCCAGCGAGGAAGATTCCGATGATACCGATACTTGAAACGGCAGTCAGCAAGAAGATACCTACGTTGAAGTTGAGCACTTCAGCACCATTGTTCCAAGGCAGGAACGAGAATGTTCCTACAGAAGCAATGATTACAAGGAAAGGAGCAATGAAGTAAAGCAGCTTGTCGGCCTTGTCCACAACAAAGATTTCCTTGATGAGCATCTTGAGCACGTCGGCGAACACCTGGAATACTCCCCAAGGACCTACTCGCATCGGACCGAGACGGCACTGGAAGTAGGCACACACCTTACGCTCCATGAATATCAAGATGATTGCCAGCACGGCATAGCCCGCAAGGAGCAGAACGCCAACCAGCACACACTCGATAAGTATCGACAGAAAATCCCCAAGACCGAGAGTCTGACGGAGAAGAGCGTCGAACCATGTTGTTATTATACTAAAGTCAAACATAATTTTATTTTAGAGTTTAGAGTTTTGAATTTAGAATTATCCCCGCTTCAAGGCGAGAACTCTCAATTCTTAATTCTTAAATCTTAATTCTTAACTCGTTTATCTGTCGAGGTCAGGGATTACGAAGTCGATGGCAGCACCGGTAGTGATGAGGTCGGCTATCTTCTGTCCACGAAGCATTGGGTCGAGAGCTCCTGCAAGGGTAAGTCCCATTGGTCGCATCTTCATACGATACGGGCTCTTGTCACCACGTGAGTCAAGATAGATACCGAACTCGCCGCTGGCTCCCTCTACAGAGAAATACCACTGTCCCTCAGGAACCTTGATGATAGGCTTCTGCTTGATGTAGAACTCACCCTCTGGGATATTGTCGATGAGCTGCTCTATGATATCAAGACTCTGATAAAGCTCCTTGATATGAACATAGTAACGGTCCATTGAGTCGCAACCTGTCATAGTGATTTCCTTCCACTCCACCTTGTCATACATATCGTATGGATGGCGCTTACGGGTATCGTTCTTCCAACCGGCAGCACGTCCTGCAGGACCTGTAACACCGTAGTTGATACAGTTCTCTTTGTCCATAGGACCAACGCCAACAAGACGGTTGTGTGTTATGACGTTGTCACCGAACACGTCAAGATACTCCTGAATCTTCGGACGAAGATACTTACAGAGCTTCTTTGTGTTCTCCACGAAGTTCGGATCTATATCAGCCTGCAGTCCACCGATACGGTAGTAGTTCATGATAAGGCGTCCACCTGTTGTCTCCTCCATAACGTTGAGCACATGTTCACGGTCGCGCATGCAGTAGAGGAATGCCGTGAGGGCTCCAAGGTCCTGAGCTGTACAGCCAAGGAACAGCTGTCGATACGCTGCAACTCATCCATGATAGTACGGATGTAGCGGATGCGGCCAGACAGTTCTATACCCATAGCCTCCTCAATGACACCTACAAGTGCGTGACGGTGCATCATTGCCGAGAGGTAGTTCAGACGGTCGGTCAATGCCAGGGTCTGAGGATATGTCATACCTTCCCACATCTTCTCTATACCACGGTGGATATATCCGAGGTGTGGATAGATACGCTTTACAGTCTCACCGTTGATGACTGTCTGCAGACGGAGCACACCGTGTGTTGACGGGTGGTTAGGACCGATGTTAACGACATAGTCATCATCAGTAAACAAGCGGTGCTTTGTTTCTGTAAGGTGACCATCAGCATCGAGATTATACTCTACGGTATAGTCGCTCTCCGGTTCGTCTGTCAGAGGGAACTTGTTTGCCTCCGGACTCATGTCAAAGTCCTTACGCAATGGGTGGCCCTTGAAGTCAGTACGCAGGAAGAGACGACGCATGTCTGGATGACCGAGGAACTTGATGCCTACGAAGTCGAAGACCTCACGTTCAAGCAGGTCAGCACTCTTCCAAAGGTTTATTACTGTAGGTATTACGTCGCTGCCGTCCACCTTCTTTGCTATTGTGCGTACGGAGCATCGTTCGTTGTTCTCTGTATTCTCGAGGATGTAGATACATCCGAGACCTTCTTCGCCGAAGTCCTCACCGATTATGGTAACAAGGTAGTCGAAATGTTTCTCGTTCTTCAGCTTTGCCATCTCACGGGCGAAGTCCTCGAATGTGAGTTCAATATTATTCAGTTTCATGTCTTATACCTTATTATATTATACGGTTTGAGTTTTCTCTGCATCGTTTGCCAAGTCGCCGCACTTGAAGTCCGCCGGCACATCGGTAACGATGATTGGCTCCGGATGACCGAGCTTCTGTGAATCCTGAAGGTTCTCGTTGCTCAAGCCGCGAAGTCCGCCCTTGCTCATTGAGAGTTCCTTCTCCTCCTTGGTCATCTTGTGGTTTGCGCCACCAAAAAATTTCTCGATCTTCACCTTGCGCTGCAGCTGCATCATGCCATAGAGGATTGCCTCAGGACGTGGAGGACATCCTGGCACATAAACATCAACCGGTACAAGCTCGCTGATGCCACGAACCACGTTGTAGCTCTTCTTGAACGGACCACCGCTGATG
>ERZ791617.1073-NODE-1073-length-11852-cov-4.33602_pt1 | contig 11852 bp, 8 predicted proteins | sample MGYA00510272_ERZ791617 | MGnify/ENA primary metagenome ERZ791617 (study PRJEB30046, sample SAMN00715200) | human gut metagenome | study: EMG produced TPA metagenomics assembly of the A metagenome-wide association study of gut microbiota in type 2...
GCAAAGGTAAAAAGCATAATGATTAAAAAAAAGGCTGCATCGCGGATACGCTTACCAAAAGTCATGGACTTACCAGTCAAAAGTCATAGAGTTTCCACTCAAAAGTCGTAGTCTTACCATGTTTAAGCCGCATTATATTGACTAAAAAGGCGTAAAATGCCTGAAAAGTGATAGATATCTGACAGATATTGTAAATATAAACAAATCTGTCAGCATGTTATGTTTTTGTATGTCAAGGGGTTACGTTAAAAAATGACAGAATGACAAATAAAAAAGGAAAAATAAAATTTCACGGAGAGGAAGCTTGCGAAGCAGTAGACAAATAAAGCCATCCATTATCTTACCCCTCTCCCGTCTCCCCTGAAGGGGGAGAGGCAGTTTGACTTCTTGATTGAGGGGTGTGATAGGGTTATGATAGGCTAATGATAGTCTTATGGTGGTCTTATGTTTGTCTTATGATAACTTTCATGTGGTATGTTCTTGTCCGAACTCTGCCAGCACAGAGTATAACGGGTAGTTGGTAATCCAGTCTTGCTCTCTATAGGGCGACATGGACATACGCACGCCATGCAGACAAGGGTTACGCTCAATGAACGCACGAAGACTCTTCGCTTTTAGATTTTCTTCGGCTTTTACTTCTATTGGAATAATCCTATCCTCTTGTTGAACAAGAAAGTCTATCTCCCCACGAGAGTTTTCCGCTGACCAATAATATATGGATAGAGATTGGTTCGTTTTTAGTTGCTGCAGAACATATTGCTCCGTCATTGCACCTTTGAAATCAGAAAACAAGCTGTTGCCATCCATTATGCTTTGTACGGGAATGTTGCTCATTGCCGACATCAACCCAATGTCTGACATGAAAATCTTGAAAGCGGAAAAATCTTCGTAGGCTGCTAAAGGCAGTTGTGGCTTTTTGCAGCGGATAACCTTATGTATCAGTCCTGCATCTTTAAGCCATTCTATGGCAAGCTCAAAATCTTTGGCTCGTGCGCCTTCCTTTATCATGCCGTAGATGAATTTTCTGTTTTCTTTTGATAATTGCGCTGGTATAGAGTGCCATACCATTCTTATGCGGGGTACTTCGTTTGCCGGCGCATGTTTGGAGAAGTCTCTTTCGTATGCTTCGAGAATATTCTTTTGGATGGTTCTTACTTTATTAGGGTCGTTGTCTGTGGCAAAAGACAATACAGCAGAAGGCATTCCGCCTACAAAATAATACTGCCGTAATCGCTCTTCGAATTTGTTCCTGAACATTGTTATCATCTGCCAGTCTTTTGACTGTAAGAGATTCACCATTTTGTTTTCACCAATGGCATCAAGAAATTCGAAGAACGTAAGAGGGTACAAGTGCATGAAGTCAACCTTTCCTACAGGGAAAGACTCATTTCTGTGCATTGCTATGCCAAGCAAGGAACCGGCAGCTATTACATGGTATTGAGGAGCTTTCTCCTGGAAATACTTCAATGCCGTGATGCCTCGTGGAGCTTCTTGTATCTCATCGAATATTATAAGTGTTTCTTCATCTATTGTCGTATCCGAAAACCATTGTAGACTTGCTATGATTCGGGATATGTTGAAGTCATTCTCAAAAAGCTCATGAAGTTTATCGTTATCTTCAAAGTTCACGTAAATATGCTTCTTGTATGCTTCTTTTGCAAATTCTTGCATTAGCCATGTCTTGCCAACCTGACGTGCACCCAACATTATTAGAGGTTTCCTGTCTTTATTGGCTTTCCACTTATAGAGTTCGTTTAGAGCGTATCTTTTCATATGTCCTGATTATTAATGATTTAGCTTTGCAAATATACTCCTTTTATTTATGAAACTACACTTTTACGTCCTTAAAAATGTAAAAAACCACACTTTTACGTCCTAAAAATGTAAGAATCCACACTTTTACGTCCTTAAAAGTGTAGAGGGGGATGCAGAATACGTACTTAAAAGTGTTGTGGCTGGTTGGTTGATATATAAAAAAACGGCACGTTACAACCGTTGGTAACGTGCCGGATGATATGGTCTTTTATTCTAAAATGCTATTACTTAACCATCACCTTGATAGTTGAGCCGTCAGACATCTTAACGATGTTCAGACCCTGCTGAGGAGCAGTAAGCTTAACGCCATCGATAGTGTAGCGTGCAACCTCTGTGAGCTGCTTGCCGTTTACGACACCATTGATGCCAGAAGACATTTCAAGATCCTTACCGTTAGAGTTGGCAATCTTGCAATCCTTGTAGTTATTCTTGTTGTGCTTGTTGAGGAAAGCTACGACCTTCATCTTGTCCTTTGCCCATGTAGAAGTGAGAGGAATGCTGAATGTCTTTGTGAACTTATTGTTGTCCCATTCTACCTGCTCGCCCCATGAAGAGTTAGCATAGCGGATAACGTGGTTGTGATAGTAAGTGCCTCTTGCACCGCTCTGGCTCTTTGCCTTGATGTTGTCCTCTGTGAGGTAGAGTGTCAGAAGGCTTGACTCTGTATCGTATGATTCGTTACATTCGCCATTGACTGTTACGTTTGCTGTATTTCCATCCTCGCTCAATGCTACGTCAACAGTAAGAGCTGCGTCAGCAAGGCCGTTCAGCTCGTTTTTGATGAAAGCTGCAATTGCACTTGCGCTATATGCATTGATAGAAAGTACGTTGCCAAGTAAGTTCTGTCCTTTTGGAAGGTCGTCACATGTTCTGTTGAACATTATTCCAGGAGCGAATGTGCTTCCTGTTCCTCCAAACATCAGATTTGCGATATCATTATCCCATGACTTTGTCAGCCAGTCTGTATAATATCCAGTATGGTGGCAAGCTGTGAATGTGCGGGTCTCGTCAACCTTTGCCAGGGCTGATGTCAGAATCTTTGCACCTGCAGGACAGTTAGGACACTTCTCTGTAGTGAACTCTTCAACAACAGCATTTCTTGGATACTGTTTTGCAGAAACTCCGAGTTCGCCCTCTGCTACCTTGTCTTTAGCTTCATTGACGTTGCCGTTTACCTTTGTTATCTCTACCTTTAATGCTTTCTTGCCAGCTTCTGCCTGTGCAGGAATAGTGAGAGATAAAGAACCTGTATTGCCTGTGGCTACAGCTTCGCTTAATTTAACGTGCTGTTCTGCTTCTGCTACACCGTCGATAGTCATGATGTAGTCGAGGTCGTTAACGGCTTCCTTGCTGAGGTTATTGAATGACAGAGTAAGTCTGCTCTCTTTGTTTACAGCAGCACTAATCTTACCGAAATCTTCCGGTGTTACAGAATAGTCAGCGAAGTCACCTTCAACGATAAGCTGGATACTCAGATTACCATAATCTGTTCCGAAGTTGTACCAACCTTCGCCTTCACCACCTTGGCTTCTTGGAATATTTATAAACAACAACATAGGCATGTCTGTACGACCAGCCTGTACTACAGAAAGAGGATAGCAGTCTTCTGTATAACCGTTGCCTTTCGGTGTTGAATTCTGTATGAAGTCGAATCCTACGAATATTTCCTGATCCTGGGAAATTGTGTAAGGCTCATCGAGTGTGATAGTGTTCCAACCCTTTACTGGTGATGCTACATCCTTGGAAACTACATCAGCTCCAATACCATTGTTGTTTATAGGAGAGATGAAGACACGAGACTTGTTCATCTTGTAGCAAAGACCGAAACGGATAGCAACAACCTTCATTCCGTCGTATGCCTGAAGCATTTCTGGTGTGAGGTCGATGGCTGCCTTACAGTTCTCGTTCTTACCATAGTTTCCAAGTCCAAGGCCGTATTCTGCCAGCTCGTCAGTAGTGTAGTATCCTACAAGACGCTGGTTTGATGCCAGGTCTGCCTTCTTTGGCGACAGTGTGATAACGCGCTGCTGTGTAGCAACATTACTTTTCTCTACCTGTCCGCTGAATGGGCGTACAGTCTGTGCATTCATGCTCAAAGAGAGAGCAAGCGCAGCTAATGAAAGTAAAGTTTTTCTCATAATAGTTCTATTTAAAAGTTATTTAATTATACGTTTGATTGTCTTGCCGTTTGAGAGCTTCTCAATGGCAAGTCCCTTGAAGTCAGAGCTGACTCTTGTACCGTTTGCATTGTAGCGAGATACAACCTTTGCGTTGTTGTCGCTTGAAAGGTCATTGATTCCGGCAGGATCTTTATATTCGAAGTTTACGGTTATCTTCTGTGCGTAGGCTTTGAATTCACCTGGCTCAGGTATTTTTACACCGAAGAGTTCCTTCTCAACAACGCTGTAAACCTTGAATTGAAGTGTTGCTGTACATTTGCCGTACGCCTGTGGTATCCATTCGGTCAGAATTTCTTTTGTTTCATTTGCCTCTATTATTCCAGCGGCATTAAAGTCTATGTATTCTCCGGTTTGTTTTACATTAGCGCAATTAGCTGGGAAGCAGCATGAAAATTCACCATTGTCTAATCTCGACAAGTTGATATCGATACCTACACCCTGATCTGTTCCTGTAGTGTTCTTTACAGAAAGTCCTGTTGGAATCATCAGATCACTGCCCGAACCTTCTGTCTCAGAAAATTCCAGTGTCGCTCCGTCTGCAACAACATTGCCGTTCTTGTCTACAACTTGTAATGTTGTCAGATCTGACTGTGCGGATGCTCCGATGCAGAGCAATGCCGCGATTGCTGATATAAATACTCTTTTCATTTTTGTTTTTATTATTACTTATTTGTTGATTACTGAAGTTTTCTCTGTCTGTTCTACTCCGTCAGCTGTGAATACGAATGTTACAACAGACATGTTTTCTGGCTTCCAGTTGTTCTCGAGCTTGATGCTGTATTCCTTGTTGACAGTCTGCTCGTTGACAACGTTTATATCCTCGCCGTCCTTGTCGTTGATAGAGGCACGGAAGACATGCTTGTGGATATACTCGTTGTTTTCGCTGCCGTTAGGCATATACTGCATATCCTTGATGTTGTCCTCGATGAGCCATACCTGAAGCTTAGCTCCGCTGAGGGTCTTCAATCCAGCTACGTTGACATTCACTTTGAGAGTTCTTGTCGCTTCGTCATAGTTCGTTGTAGGAGTAATCATTACTGTCGGCTCCATATTGATGCGTCCGTTAGTAAAGGCAGCCCAGTAAGCGAGGTTCTTCTGTATACCGCCGAAACGGTCTACCATTCCGCTTGGCTGTGCCTTGACACCCCATTTGGTGTAGTATGAGTTTCCTACCTCCGTTGTCAACGACAATGGAGTGTGACCCTGGGCAACGGTGGTATATCCGAAGTCACCTCCATAGATGCCGACGGCTATGATGTTGTCCTCACCGTATTGCTCCTGCAATTGCTCTATCATAGTGGCAGCGTTAGGACAGTTTACGCAACGCTGACCTGTAAAGTCTTCTATCAGCACATGCTTCTTTACTTCTGCCGGCTTTACATATATAAGACGGTCATTCTCGTCAATCTCTGTGCATGACATGAATGAGGTAACCGACAGAATTGCTACGAGACCATATAGTAACTTTGATATTTTCATTTTCCTTTTAGAAATTATAGTTATAAGAAAGTGTGAATCCCTTGCTTGCCGGAACAAAGCGGCATACTCCTCCGGAGCAGTTATAACCGGCACGTGTTCTTCCGTATCCGACCTGCAGGCGGTGAGCTCCTGCGTTGAAGGTTACAAGTCCCTGATAGTAGTGGAGCTTGCTTTCGCCATTGTTGTACATGTCAGAAACGGTAATCATCCAGTGTGGAAGTATTGAGAGCTCAAGCAGACCGAACATCCAGTCGCCCTCGTCTTCGTCTGTTGCAAGATACTGTGCCTCGCCACGGAGGGTGAGCTTGTTGTTGAAGCGGTATTTAGCGTCAGCTACGAAAACATCAGAATGTATCATACCACCTTCGCCCTCAACAGTTGTCTTGTTGTAGAACTGGTTCATGTACATGAGGTTCAGAGTGAAGGAGCGTGAGAACTTCTTGTCAAGATGCACGTTCAAGTCCTGATAGTAGGTCTGGTCGCCCCATTTCCAGAACGATGAGCCGTAGCCACTTGTTCCTTTGCTGTTACCGTCAACCTTATGGTCGTTGCGGTCGATGGCATGGATGTGGGAGAAGTTAACCTTGAAGTCGGTTCCGTATTTTCCACCAAGGAAAGTGTTGCGCTTGAATCTGTATCCGAACTCAGCCTGGTATGCCCATTCGCCGTTAGGCTGTGTGGCATAAGGATAGAGTGCGGCAAGAGCGTAAGTCTGGTCGGTGGTGAAAGCCGGCAGGTTGTTCAGATAAGATGAATTGCCGATGACACTTCTGTCGCTGCGGAAGGTCATGTTGTCGCTTCTCTTAGCCTGCAGCAAGAGGCTCAGTCCGTTCTTTGAATAAGATGTGGAAAGCATAGCCACTGTTCCTTTACGGTATATGTAAGGATAGTTTCTGTCGTATGTAGGGTCGTCAGTCTTCCATGCGTATTCTGCAAGTACGCTGAAGTCGCCAGCCTGCAGGTTGGTACGTATGTCGAAGGCATTAACGTTTGATGGCAAGTTCAACTTGTGTGTAGGGTCAACCATAACGTCCTCGTCTTTTGCCGACTCATATTTGTTTACCCACGAGCCGCCGAGGGTGAGGTATGTGTTGTGCTCCTGCATGCCTTTGAACCACTGGTCAATGCTCAGTTCAAGGTCGCCACCGCTTACCCAAGCGTCGTTCCATTTCCAATAGTGGCGCTGCTTGCCGGCAAGGGCCTTAACCTGCACACCATTTACAGGACGCAGAACGAGTCTGCCTCCGAGAAGGGAGTTGTCGATACCGAGGCTGCGCTCCTCGTATGTACGGAGGATGAAGCCTGAGCCAAACTGCTCGTAGAATGTACCGAGTGTAAGATCCCAATTGTCGAAATGTGTTTTCAGGTAGAAGTTAGGTACACCCCAACCTTTAAAGCCCGGTTCCGTTTCAGCGTATCCAGGCATTGGGTGCTTTGTAAATTCAAAGCGTAGTCCGGCGTCGAAGTGATTGCTGCGCGCTGCAATATCAGCGTATGTATTTGTCAAAGCCCACTCGTTGTACTTGTCAGTTCCAATCTTTTTGTCCTCTTGTGGTATGATGACATCGCTCTGGATGCTGCCGCTGACAACAAACTTATCGTCGTCATTGTTCTCCTGGGCCTGCATGCTTGCTGTGGCAAGAGCTGCAGCGACGGAGAAGAAAAGTCTTGTTTTCATCAAATTATTTTTAGATTATGAAGTATAAAAAGCCGTGTGCCGTGGCAATGCTGTTGCCGGCACATGGCTTGATGGCTTTTAGTTATTACTTGACCAGTTCTCTTACCTTTTCGATAAGCTCCTGCTCTGCACCTTCGGTGTAGCCGTTGTGCTTATAGACTACTTTTCCATCTCCATCGCAGATAACGACGAATGGAATCATCTCTCCACCGAATGATTTGCGGAATTCGCTGTTAGGGTCGAGGATAACCTCATATTCCCAACCGTGCTGATTGACAAGAGGCTTAACCTTGTTGGCATTCTGCGCCTTGTCGATAGATACGGCATAGAGTTTTACACCTGTCTCTTTCTGCCATTCGTCATATACTTCGCTGATTGCGCTTAACTCGCGGTTGCATGGTTTGCACCATGTAGCGAAGAAGTCGATGATGAATGGTTTTCCATCGTTGCTGAGGGTTTGAGTATCAATAGTTTTGCCCTCAATGGTCTTCAGCTTGAATGATGGAAGCTGAGCATTTACACTTTCCACTGCTGCGAATAGCAACATTGCCAAAATGAACAATCCCTTGCTCATTCCGCTTCTCTTTAACAAACAATTTTTTCTCATGAGTTTCATAATAGTTTAATTCTACGTATATACTTTGCTGCAAAAATAGGTTTAATATTGTTTATTAGCAAATAAAAAGCAAGAAAAATGAAGTTCGTGCTTCTTTTTCTTGCTTATATGATACTTTAAGAGGCAAAAAATGCATAAATGCGTGACAAATATACACTTATTATTAATGTTTAATGCGCATTTCTAATTGTTGAACTGTTGTTGATTATTTGTTTTGATTGTTATATGAGTTTTGTCGTGCGAACAGAAAGGTGGACAGCAATCACAGTCCTCTCTCTGCCCAGTCGCTGCGGTCGAGGTTGCGATAGTTGATTGCTTCCGCAAGATGTTCGGGACAAACTTTCTCACTGCCTTCGAGGTCTGCTATGGTGCGTGCTACTTTCAGTATTCGGTTGTAGGCACGTGCCGAGAGGTTAAGGCGTTCCATTGCCATGCGCAAAAGGTTTATGCCAGCCTCGTCGGGTTCGGCATACTGATGTATCATCCTTTCTGTCATCATGGCATTGCAGTGTATGCCTTTCACATCCTTGAAACGCTCTTCTTGGATAAGGCGTGCTTTGATGACTCTTTCGCGGATAACGGAACTCGGTTCTCCGGGTTGGGCTTTGGAGATGTCTTTGAAAAGAACAGGAGTAATCTCGCACTGTATGTCGATACGGTCAAGTAGCGGACCGCTGATCTTGTTCATATAGCGTTGAATCTGTCCGGGGGTGCAGACGCAGTGGTGTGTGGGGTCGTTGAAGTATCCGCAAGGACAGGGGTTCATGCTTGCGACAAACATGAAGGAGCATGGATATTCGATTGTATATTTTGCTCTGGATATAGTTATCTTACGGTCTTCGAGCGGTTGGCGAAGCACCTCCAATGTGGCCTTGTTGAATTCAGGAAGCTCGTCGGCAAACAATACTCCATTGTGAGCAAGGGAGATTTCTCCCGGTTGTGGGTTCAGTCCTCCGCCTACGAGGGCAACCTGTGAAATGGTATGATGAGGGGAGCGGAACGGTCTTTGCGAAATCAGCGACATCCCCTTTCCAAGCTTTCCTGCTACAGAGTGAATCTGTGTGGTTTCAAGACTTTCAGCAAGTGATAGGGGAGGGAGGATGGACGGCAGACGCTTTGCCATCATCGACTTTCCGCTTCCTGGAGGACCGATCATTATCATATTATGGCCACCTGCTGCAGCCACCTCCATGGCACGCTTTACGGTTTCTTGTCCTCGCACGTCGGCGAAGTCGAGTTCAAAGCTTGACTGGTGTTCGTAGAACTCGCGTCTTGTATCTATTCTCGTAGCTTCAAACTGCATGGTGCCGTTGAGGAAGGCTACGACGTCAGCCAGACAGTCCATGCCGTACACATCGAGATTATTGACTACGGCAGCCTCTCTTATGTTCTGTTTCGGAACGATAAGTCCTTTGAATTTCTCTTTTCTTGCTCTGATGGCTATTGGCAACGCACCTCTGACAGGCTGAAGTCTGCCATCGAGACCGAGCTCTCCCACGAGCATGTATTTATCGAGAATCCCGGCATCCACCTTTTCCATTGCCGCAAGGATGCCTATGGCAAGTGGAAGGTCGTAGCCGCTGCCCTCTTTGCGGAGGTCGGCAGGAGCCATATTGACGGTGATGTCGGCTACAGGAAACTTATATCCGTTGTTCTGAAGAGCGGCAACGATTCTGTCGTGGCTCTCTTTTACAGCAGCATCAGCCAGTCCGGAGAGGTGAAACATCACACCTCTCATCAGGCTTATCTCTACCGTAACGGTAGTAACCTCCAAGCCGTTTACTGCTGCACTGTATGTCTTGACAAGCATGCTTTAGTGTATTAGATGTTGTAATGCGTTTATTTTATATATTTCTCAAGGTCATCTATTGCCACGTTCTTTGCAATAATCTTACCTTTTGTATCTATTATGATGTTCTCCGGAACGGCATGCAGGCCGAGAGTTGCCATCAGCTTGCTGTCGAAGAGCATACCGTCAGAGATGTTCGGGAAATGGATGTTGTCCCTTTTGACAGCGTCTTCACAGGTCTTTCTGCTTGCATCCACGTTGACGCCAAGAGCAGCGTAGTTGCCGTTGGCTTGCTGGATGAGGCTGTTGATGCGTCGCTTCATGTTCTCGCTGTCATAGCTCCATGTTGCCCAAGTGAAGATAATGCTTGTCTTTCCCTTGAATTTTCCCTCTGTTATGATGTTTCCTGCAATGTCTGTAGTCTTGAACCGTGGCAGTCTGCTACCCACGTTGGCATTGCTGAGAATATTCAGATTGTTCTTCAGTCTTGTTACGTTACCGTTCTGCGGCTGCTCTTTCGCAATAATTTCCAGTAGCTCCTTGGCTTTCTTTAAGTCAGCCGAAGCGTCGTTCTTTATGAAATATTTGCGCAAGAGGTATATGGCGACGGGAGAACCGGCATTGTCGCGGATGAAATGCTCTGCTCTTGAAACGGTTTCTGGGGGAGAAGCCATTGCTGTGGCTTGTCTGAAGGCAGTCATCAGTTTATTGTCGTCGGTACCCGTCACTTCCATTTGTTTCAGATGCGAAGCGTCTGCTTTAATGTCCACACCTTCTCCCGGCTCGGCAAAGATAGGCTGTTCGGAGAAATTAGGGAATACCAGGATGAGCGTACCTCGCCTTGTGCAAGGTATTTCGCGGGCAAATCTACCTCCGTTCACCTTGATGGTGTCAATGCCGTTTATAAGACCATCGGTGCTGTAGACATAGAACTCACCTTGGTTAAGATTCAGAAACCTTCCTTCTATGCTGAAATATCCTTTGCGTGTGCCGCAGGAAACCAGTGTCAGGGCAAGGACAAGAAATAAAATGATTTGCTTCATGAACTATATAAGTAAAACGATTGTACGGGTTGACCTCAGAGATTGTCAAGTACACCTATTATAATATATAATAAAAGGAGAGGACATAGTCATAGAATATACGACCTGCCCTCTCCAAAAAGTAAACGTTTAAAAGAAATTACTTGTTAACGTTCAAGAACTCAAGATCGTTGGCAGCGTATGATGCCAGACTTGGATCTTTCTGTACAGCGCTCTTCAGGTAAGAAGAAGCTGCGCTGCTGTTGCCCTGACGAGCATTGATGATAGCATACAGATAATCTGTAAGACCATTCTTGTTCTTGATGTTGTTCAATGTTGTCTGTGCGCCAGCATAGTTCTTGTTCAGAATCTGTGCAAGAGCAGCAGTGTTGCTGTTAACGCCCTTCATAGCCTCTTCAGCCTGAGCATATTTGCCGTTGGCGATGTTGAGAGCACCGACAGCCTTGTTAAGGTCGTTAGCACCGTTAGCCTTTGCGATGAGGGTCTGTGCTTCAGCAGTGTTGCCGTTCAAGAGAGCGATGAGACCCTTGTTGGCATTAGCCTCTGCTGTGTTGCCGTCAACAGCGAGAGCCTTGCTCAGATAGTTCTGTGCAGCATCGTTGTTGCCCTTTGCAAATTCGAGAGCAGCGATATTGTTGAATGCGCGGCTGTCGTTTGGATAAAGCTCAGCGGTTTTCTTATAGATATCCTCTTTCTTCTCGGCATTGTCCTCAAGAGCTGCAGCATAGAGCAACTCGTCAGCGCTCAGCTTGCTTGCATCTGTTGTGTACTGCTCCTTGATCTGGTCGTCGCTACGTCCGATTGTCTCATAGTTGATGATGAGACGAGAACGACGTAGTTCAGGAAGGATGCCGTCAGCGAGTTCGCGGAAGCCGGCAGACATGTTGCGGATCTGTGTCTCACGCTCTTCTGGATCCTGGTACATAGAGAGTACGCGGAGGATAACGTCCTTGTCCTGGAGGTTAGAAGCAGCAACGAGCTTCTGGAAGCCTTCCCAGTCCTGTGCAGTATATTTTGCTGTCACGTCGGTGTTAACCTTAGTGCTCTTAAGGGTGTTCTTTACATATTTCTCAGAAACGTTCTGACGCTTGTTAGCCAGCTTGTCGTTGAACTTGAGACCTCCATCAGGAGAAGCGTATGCCAGAACCTCAACGTCTTTGATGTTCAAGCCCTCTTTGTCGCGGTTGATCTTCTTGAGCATCTCAACGAACTCCTTAACGGAGTTGTTCTTCATCTCGCTCTTGCGCAGGTT
>ERZ791617.1078-NODE-1078-length-11806-cov-3.69109_pt1 | contig 11806 bp, 6 predicted proteins | sample MGYA00510272_ERZ791617 | MGnify/ENA primary metagenome ERZ791617 (study PRJEB30046, sample SAMN00715200) | human gut metagenome | study: EMG produced TPA metagenomics assembly of the A metagenome-wide association study of gut microbiota in type 2...
GATGTGGCGAGTTCGGAAATTTCATTTTTACCAAGCCTTCAGTAATGGCTGGCGTAAGAGAATATTCAAGGAAATTGGGACGATTCTTCAAACCGACCGCCTCCATCATTTCCTTTACGCTCTTTTCATCTGTGCCAATCGCAACAACTAACCGTTTTATATTTTCAGATAACGTAGATACCGTTTCATCAGAACTTGTATGGGTGCTTGTATGGGTACTTGTATGGGGTTCGTCAGTATCGCAATACCCTATAAGCATATAACGGTTCTTCAGTTCATGATGTTCGCCCACCATCAAATTACGGAAGAACCTGATGAGGAATGACTTGTTGGGCTCTATACCCTTTGACGGATTGCGATAGTTTGCACGAACAAGGGCATTGCGGAAGTACCAAGAGTTATCGGCAAACAAATCGTTGTCCACCTTGAAACCGATAGAGCGCAGATATTTGATGACAAACACCGCCGCTGTTCTTGTGTTGCCCTCACGAAACGGATGATTCTGCCATAGCAAGGTGACGAAATCTACAATGTGACTGATGATTTCATCCGTTGACAGTCCTTTATAACAAAAGTCTTTCTCTTGCTGAATGTCATATCGCAATGCCATCATAATGTCGGCAGCACGGCCATACACAACAGTATCTCCTTGCAATATCCATTCCTTCTTGCTGATGTCATAGGGGCGCACTTCACCAGCATGTTTGAATACACCCTCAAACAAGTGCCTATGGATATTCAGAAATTCCAATGCTGTAAACGAAAAAGACTTCTCGCTCAGTAGCTTGGCTATATTGGCAGCCACACGGTCAGCCTCTTCCTTTTCTGCATCGTCCTCGTCATGAGTAGTTTTGTTGACATAATACGACTTCAACTGTTCACGCACATCATCAATGGTAATATCGCCCTCAATGTGTCTGACAGCCGTCTCTTTCAGATAGTCAGACACCTTCAGTCCGTCAACATCTTGCAGACCGATAGCCGTGCGCCATGCCGAAGCCCTTTCGCGCTTATGTGGCTCTGCCACACGCGCATAGGTCTCAAAGTCTATATATTGTTGCTTGCTCTTGTCGCTCATCTTATTTGATTCTTATCTTCGCTAAACAACCTTTCTATTTGTTTGTCAAAATCAGACATTATTTTATGGCCTTGAATAATGCGATACTTGTCGTATTTTTTTGCGATTGACTATACATCATCACCTCGTCAAACCATTTATCCGAAGGTATTCGAATTTTTCGGATAGTATCGTACAAATGGTCTTGTTTGTCGTATTTTCTTCCATAATATTCTACATCGGTTTAATCATGGTTTCTGCATATTTATTTGTTTCAACAATCGAACTCACCCTTTTCATTAAATACCGCATCAAAATCAGCATCTGTCAAGCAATTGAGAACTTTGTTTCTTACAGCTATTTTGCAGAAATCCAACCGAAGCATTCTGTCTCCAAAAGAAGTATGGCGTAGTCTCAGCATTTGGATTCTACTAAAGCTTGGGCATTCTTGAGCATACTTGGCAAGGGCTTTTGCTTTTGGCAGATTATCGGCCTTGTCATCCCTATGTGGTTCAAGGATGGAAAAGTCATAACCACCATTTCCATCACTTCTGACGACAATAAAGTCGGGATAAAATCTCTTTATTTCATTGCCGCACTCATACGGAATACATAAAGCCCAAGGTTTGCGGTCTTGGTTGCGAAGCCTGCACACATACTGCGGATGCTTTCGTTCTTCATCAAGAGTCAGTGGTTCCCAGCCTTTTAAATTGAAAGTGGCTGTACCTTCTGAATTCACAAACAGGTGATCAGTACAAGTGTCGCCATCATTGTCAAGGTCTACATTGATGGTTTCAGGTAAATGAAATAGACGCTTGGAAACAGAGCTACCTTGTGCAACGAGGTTGTTGTATTGCAGTCTGAACTTTTCAGAAAGAAATTTTGTCTTCGGGCGATACAAATCAGTCAATCGTTCAAACTCACCTTTGGCATAACCCATTAGTAAATCACGCTGATGCTGGTCGGCTGCATACAGAATAACATCATACATATATGAATAGTCGTCATCTTCTCCATACACATCTGCATATCTGTCGCCTATGCCTTCACCACACAACAAAATATTTGCTTGCTGATATTGGTGGTATAATCCGGCATCAGTTTTTGAAAAGAGGTCTGGACCTTGCTGAAAATCGTATGTATTTCCACTCTTGTAAAATTCTACACTAAGGGTGTTCAACTGAAAAGTCAAAGCTTTTTCGACCAATGCATCATATTCGTTTGCAGCTTTCAGCTGCTCTATATATGTATGTATCCTTTCTGCAATAGCGTCTTTCACATCATCCACTGCTTTAGCAGTTGCGTCCATTCCAGTCATGACAGCAAGACGTGCCATATCGAACAAAGCTCTCAGATAGTTCTTTGTTACAGTAGCCTTTTTTACCTCATAAGTCAGAATCTCTGCCTGATTAATGGCATCTTTCACTTTTTCATAAGGATCGATGAAAGTATTGGAATTCACAGATATCTCTGATTTTTCCATATTGCCATTTTCAAATGTATTTTGATGTTGTAACAATTGGCTAACCTCTACCTTAGGTTTCTGTATATTTTGTGTCGTGCCATATTTTTCTGTTGTATCAGATGTATTTGTCGAGGAAGAGGCGGATGTATTTTTTGTAGACATTTCTTTTGTGTCAACAGTACCTGCGGAAGTTGTTTGAGCTGCGGATGTATGCGGTTGCTGTTGATTTACCGAAGTAGCAGCAACTGGTCTTTTTGCGGTCATCACCACAGTGGTCTTCTTGCCTTCCTGCACAGCCTGTATGTCAGTGGGCAAATCGCCTCCTTCTTCCTCTGACAGTTTTCTTACTACATCTGCCACTGTATCTGCGTCAAAATGAGGCAGATATAAATGCACATAGTTAAGCGATTCGTCCACCTCAACACGCATTCTTAATGGTGTGCGAATCATCCTGCCAAGCAATTGTGCTATGTATGTGGCATCTTTAGCCACACGATATGACATCATAGCCTCAGCACGTGGACAATCCCATCCCGTAGACAATGCCTCCTTGAAAAATACTATCTTTATGTTTCGATCGTCATTGATGGCCGACGGTTCACAATAAGGCACCTCCAATCCGTTGACAGACAGTGTGCCTTGCTCACCAAAAGCATGAACCACCTCGCCTTTCTCAAACGTTTCGCCCGTGCGTTTTTCCACTTCACGCAAACATTCGTCCAAATCGGTTGCAGATACTTTACCTGTCGTGCCTGCTTCCACCTGTATCAGGAAAATAGGACACACATTCTGACTATGTTGTTTCTCAGTATAGTCGTGCCAATGGAGGCACTTGTCCTTCCATTCGTCGGCAGCAGCTTGAAGCACTGCCAAGTTTTTGTTTATAGCACTTTCTTCTGGATAGTGAATCCCAACAATGTCCTTCAACAGTCCCGACTCACGCACCTCTTTCGGAGTTACAACCACCTTGTTCAAGGTTGAAAGACTTGCATTGGCCAGTGTATTGAAGCGTTCGGGAGTGGCACTCATGCCGATAATGAAAGGCAAAGCAGAAAGACCGTCTTTAGGACTTCCGTTTACGAACTTCTGCATGATGGATGTCTGATTGACTTTTGCACCACGGTGTGCTTCATCAATAATGAGCACAAGATTCTGTCCGTATTCCTCTATGGTGTTTTCTATGGTTTCCCAAATCGTATAGTCACGACCATCGCCAATGCCAACCATCTTGCTGCCCTTGCCTAACTTCTGTGTATTGAGGAAATAAACCATACCAGGCTCAAGTTTCTCGCCGCGAAACGACTCATCCAATGTCTTGAACTGGCTTATAACGAGTTTGTTGCAATATCTCACCAATTTCTGCTTGCTTTGCTCGTTCAGTTCAGGCGAGTCGCTAAGCCAAATAAAGATACTTTCGGGTATGGCAGCCACCATTCCCTCGTCATCGCCACACAGCATCGATTCTATGAAGTTAGCCATCATGATGGTCTTTCCTGCGCCAGTAGGAGCTGTGAACGATATGATTTGCTTCTGTCCGAAATGTTGCCAATTCATCTGCGCCATGGCAGCAGTTCGGCGGAGTTCGCTGACTCTGACTTTCTGAAAGGGTTTAAGAGATATGTTCATATTGGGTATCGTCGTTATTTTGTTGCATAATTGATACGGAAATTATCCAAATAGTCGCGGTAGAGCTGGAAGGTTTTCATCCCTTTCAGTTCGTTTGTCATAGCGAGGTACGCATTCTGGCTGTCTGTAATCAGATACACCACTTTTATTTCGGGGTGTTGGCTTATGTCTTCCTTGAAACGTACAAAGAAAGCCTCATCCGTCAATATTGCCATGCGGTTGTCTGGCAAAATGGCATAATCGTCTGTGATACTCTCTGGACATTTGCCTATTGCCCCTGCTTTCATCCACAGCAACGGCAACAATTCTTGCAACTGGCGTCCTCTCGCCACAGAACGCTTGTCCAAAAAACCAAGCTTGAAGAAGGCAGCATTAGCCTTGAATCCATCGCTCATTGGCATTTTCACCGGAATGGTTTCCTCTATCTGTCCCATCACCTCGCTCACCTCAGCCTTTATTCGCTTGAAGTCGGCATCCTTTTCTGCCACGATGTAGAAGTGGGTGATGTGGCTGTTGCCGTCTAATGCTTCCATCCATGCCTCCGCCTCATTTGTGTCAAACAAAATGCTGGCATTATAGCTGTCATCTTCTGACACGAGGAACGGCACATCGTCGCTCATCGTTGGCAACTTCACATCTTTTTGCTTGTTGGCAAGCGTCACCAAGGCCTTCTTCTGCTTCTTTGTGGCTTCAGCTGGCAGGAAGTTGATTTGCGTAAACTTCCTGTCGGTCAGTTTCGTTTCTGTCTGTGATGTTATGTAGTCGCCCACGATGGGCTTTCCGTTCACATCCTCGCCAAGTATGCTACACTTCGTTCGTGGCCAGTTCACATAGCGGGCAATGCCCCACTTTTCCCATTCTTCATCGCCGGGTCGAATACCTTGCGGTCTCAGTTCCTTTTCTTTCGGCTCACCAATCTCATTGTTAGTCACCATAATGCAACGGCGGTGTCCGCCATCTTCCTTGTTCAAGAGGTTTACGGCATGGAGGGTCGTACCACTTCCGGCAAAGAAGTCAAGAATTAGGGCGTTGGGCTTGTTGGCGACAAAGAAGCGGATAGTGTCATGGACGGCGTAGAGAGATTTGGGAAATTCAAAACGTTTATCTAAAAAGATTTTTCTTAACATTCCACTTCCTTGACGACTTGCATCATGATTTGATATTGTCCATTGAGTTGATGGTAAATATGCAGGTTTATAATCACGATCATCTAAGATATATGAGCCATCAACATTGGTTCCAAGAATCTTATATTTTCCACTTTTAACTTTATTATGCTCTCCTTTTTTGAGATAATTAATAGCCATACCCCTATCAGTAAAACCACCAAGTCTTACAACATGTTGTTTCTGCAATTCAAGCAAAGTATCCTTGCCAATTCTCCAACACCCTTCTGTTCCATCTAAATGAATAGGCCAAATTGCAATTGTCCCATTGGGCGATATATATGAATGTCTATCTACATTCAGTGGTAATGGTTCTCCTGCTCCCTTAAAATATTTACCATCCTCTGAAACTAAAACAGGATAAAAAAGATTTGGCCTATGATTTCTCATATTATTCGTTCCGGTTCTTAGTAAGCCTTCCCAATGAACACTATTTTTTGAAGTGTTTTTCACCCCTCCCATCCATTCTGATTGAAGTTCAAGAACAGCAGGAACACATACGCCTATTTTAACAAAGTATATATATTCATCCGTTCTCGTAAAATCAGTAAGCCTTGAAACGCCGCCTGGATTAATACTACAACTCACCATCTGAATCCTCGCCTCAGGGAAGATCTGTTCCAACAGACAACCAAGGTGATGATATTCCAGTTCATCAATCGTAACAATCAGTACAGAGTCGTTAGGATTGAGCAGCTTCTTGGCTATCTTCAACCGTGCCTCCATCATCGACAACCACTTGGAGTGACGATACGCATCCGTACCGTCAACATAGTCGCAGTTGTATTTCCAATCGTGCGAGTCGGGCTTGTTGTAAGGAGGGTCTATATAGATGCAGTCCACCATACCCGGATAAAGATAAGCAAGAGTCTGTAAGGCATGATAATTATCCGCCTCTATCAGCGTATGCCACAAGTCGCTGTCGGGTGCATTCTCCACACTGTCCATGGGCTTCAGATAAGGATATATCACATCGCCACGCTGCGCCACAGCCACTAAATCGTCAAGCAAGAAAGTCTTATCCTCAAGAGAAGCAAGATTTCGGCACACGGCATTGTCTTTCTCAATGTCTTGCACCTCATACACGTCATTAGGAGTATTGCCACGCAAAGCCACCTTCGTGCCACGACGAATCGTCACCTCTGGCATAAGTACATTATCAGGTAAATGGTTCTCGTAAACCAGTCCAAACCTTTTCTTCTTAGTCAGTCGAGCCACCTCTTCTCTGATTTGCTCTTGCAATTCAGTATTAGGTATTCGCTCTATATATCGGTCTATTGCAGCCATTCTATAATCTATATTTATTGTTTATGTATTTACTTTTCATACCCCTCATAATAGTAGCTCTGCTCTATTCCCTTGAATATCACTTCACGGTTCTCCGTGTCAGAAGTAAGATTCTGCGAGAGGAGGTAGCGCAGTTCGAGGTCGTTGATAGGTGAGCGTTCCATTGCCGAGAGATATTGGTCTTTGTCAACATACTGCCAATTGACCACTTTGCCAAGAGAGCGTTTGAGCATCATGTCGAGCCAGATGCGTGTGGAGCGACCGTTACCTTCCATGAAAGGATGACACACATTCATCTCGACATATTTTTCAATGATATGCTCAAAGGAATCTTCAGGCATTTTCTCTACGGCAGCGAGGGCTGCTTCAAGATAAAGACTATTGGCAAAGCGGAAACCGCCTTTGGCTATATTCTTATCGCGGATGACACCAGCAAACGGGTATAGCCCATCAAACAGATAATGATGTATCTGCTGAAGACCTACTGTAGTTCCAACTGGAATTTTATCTATATCGCCCGATTCATAGAAGCGGTGTGCGTTATCTAACGATTTTTCGTCTATTTCCTTTGTTGTCATAATCTTCTAATTGTATTCATCTTACTGGTTTGATGAGATATTAAGAAGTTTCTCTGCTTCTATCTCAATCCGGCTTTTCTTCGTCTGCACAATGAGAGAGCGGACATCCACATCAAGTGCCTCTGCCACTTGAAAAAGGGTTTCGAGGCTTGGTTGCGAACTGTTGGTACACCACTTGCTCACAGTAGCCGGGTCCTTGCCCAATTCATCTGCCAGCCATTTAGCCGTCCTTTTGTTTTCAACCAATACTATCTTGATGCGATTGATATCTTTCTTTGTCATATCCTTTCATGTGTTTCTTGGTCTACAAAGGTAAAAATTATCTTGGATAATCAAGAAAGATTACGGAAATAATTATCCATGTTATTGCGTTTTACATCTATTTTTAAACAAAATAACACCAATTCAAGGCTCTACAATCAAAATCCAACTACTTCCTGCTCGATTTTCATTGATTATAACTACCTTTGCCATATCAGAGCTACCGCAAAATATCACAAAGAATAAGCGTGGTACGACAGGATATGTGCAACAGCTGATTATCAAGGAATTGAACATTCCGAGGATGTTTGGCTAAATGTTGAAATTTCGTCCGTACCGATTAAAGTGTAATACGCTTGGCCGTCAAGGATGTGAAGACAGTGCATCGGAAAGTGAAAGACGTAAAAAAGGGCTTAAAAAGATACTTGAAAAAAGTATGAAAGTAGGACTAAAAAGCACTGAATATCAGATAATTAAAGAGATAAAAATCCTTACATTTTAGCCCGGCTTTCATACGGCTCAAACCTATGTTAAATAACTGGCATTCAGTTGGTTACGTATGGTGCATCGTAATTTCAGGTGCGTTAAGGATTCTGAAACTTTCAAAATAGATTACAGTATACAAAACTTAAAAAGAGGTATTCTATACACCTTCAATTGCGGTCTTGCCAGTCTGCCGTAATGATGAAGAGAATACTGTATATAAACACGAGACAGCGATATGCCATGTTCTTTAGGCATATCGCTGTCTTGTCCTAACGATATGATGTGTCCACGTTATCACATCACTAATCAAATTTTGATAATCACACCAAAATTAGCCACGAATCCATCGAGAGGTGCATAAATATCACGGAAAACGGGATTTGTGACGCTGCCGGTATAGATGGTGTCAAATCTTGTCTGGCGGCGGTCGGTGAAGTTCTCAAAGTTTGCATACACTGAGAATTTCTCCCAAATTTTCTGTACCATAAGGCCCATTGTCACATATCCTTTGCCATACATTCCATCGGTGAGTCGCTGACGGCTGGTATAGTAAAGTTCGTAGCCTATACGCCATGAATCCTCAACCTCATACATAAGCACTGAATTGAGACGGTGTTTAGGCGTCAGCGTCTTATCGTAGGTGTGACCGTCCTCTCTTACACGGGCATGGTTGAATGTATACCCGAGAAACAGGCTGAAGTCTGAATACTTGACTTTCAGATTTGTCTCTGCGCCAAGGCTGCGCATGTTTCCGTTGATATTGAAGAACTGGAAAAGCCCGTTGTGCAGGGGTCTCAGTTCAAGCGGGTGTCTCAGATAAGTGAAGAAGAAGAGCTGGTTAGCTGTGAAAATGACTCTGCCGTCCGCGATGCTTGTGCGGTAATTCACATCGGCCTGAGCCCCATAGCTTCGCTCTATGCTATTGACATCTTTGTCCACAGGGAGAATGTTTGCGAATTGAAGACGTTCGCTTTCCTCAGAGAATATTGTGGGTGGCTTATAGCCGAATCCTCCACCAATACGGGTCGAGAATTTGTCTGACAGTTTGAAAAGTGCCGATATGCGTGGAAGGACTATAAATCCATAGTCTTTGACATAATCGCCACGGAGTCCGGCTTCAAGAATCACCCGGTCAGATACGTTTGTGGTGTTGTTCACAAATATGCCATAGGTGTCGAGTGAATAGTCTCGGTCAAGATTGTTTGTGATTCTCTTTTCGTTGAACCGTTCGGTCCATACATTACCACCGACAATCCATTCAGAGATTTCTCCCGAATTAACGTATGAGATTTCACTGAATGTTGACCACTGGTCTCCATTAAAATTATATGTAGGAATGGTGATGTCTCGTTTGTAGAGTGTCGCGCTGTTCTTTACGTTAAGGCTGCTCTGATCATCAAATCTGTGCTTGAATGAGATTCGCGAGGAATAACGCTGTGATTTGTTCCGCTCAAAATATGGATGTTCCTCTGAATATCCGTGGCGTACGTATTCCATATCGCCTCCAAGACGGTTCTCGACCATTGACTCCAGTCCTATATTAAGGTTGGTGCTCTCTGTAAAGTACAGGAAAAGAGTGGGATTTACAGTAAACCTATCAAATTGAGGTATGGCAGTGAATCCCACATGCGAGGGATCATAAGCCCAGTTCCGATTGTAGGATGCGAAGACTGTGGTGCCGACTTTGCCAAAACGCTGTCCGAAGAAAGTGTTGACATCCAGCCCTTTTGCGGTTGTCCCGTTAAGCTGTATCTGAAAATCACGCTTTTCTGTGGGGGTCTTGGTTACAAGATTGACAAGACCTGCGATGGCGCCACCGCCATAGAGGGTACTTGAGGATCCTTTTATAATCTCGACCTGTCTCAGGTCAAGGGGCGGAGTCTGTAACATTCCGAGACCGGCAGCAGCTCCGGAAAAAACGGGAAAACCGTCACGGAGAATTTGGGTGTATTTACCGTCAAGACCCTGTATTTTTATCATGGCGTTGCCGGAGATGGCCGAAGTCTGCTGTGTCTGTATGCCAGTGCTTTCGCTGAGCAGCATTCTTATATCACCTGGCTTCATGACATTTTTCTCTTCAAGTTCCTCTGAACCGATAAATTCCACACGCGTCGGAATATCCCTGAAAGTGCGGGTGCCTCGGGTTGCAGAGATAACAACCTCTTCCAGATCGTTGTCTTCGCCCTCTTCAAGTGTAATTGTTACATAGGGTTCGCCATCAGACAAAGGAAACACATAACTCTTTTCCTCTGTCTCATATCCAAGATAGCTGAACCTGATGGCTTGTGGACCATCGGGGATACCTGTGATTTCCACGAAACCGTCCTTGTCGGCTACATTTCCCAGTTGTGTCCCCTCCACAGTTGCGGACGCTCCTATTAGCGGTTCGCCGCTGTCTCCGTCTATGATTTTTGCCTTAAATGTGTTAAGCGCGGCTGCTGTCTGTGACAGAGATATTATCCATAAGAATATTAGTATTATAAAATGTCTCATTAAATTGTGTCCTTAATTATTGATGATGATTGAATAATAGATGCCGACGCCGATGAAGAGAATGGCCACGATGCGGTTGAACTGTTCTTCACTACAGCCTTGACAAGCGAAGCAAACTTCTGGTTGCAAGCGCATGCGCTTACCAACATTTTGATCTGTTTCATAATTTTTGTGCCTCCTCTTAACTCTCCCCGAGGGATGAGAACCGTAACAAGGCTTGGGTTGTATTATTAATAATGTTTACAATTCGCAAAACAACGAACGTATAGGTTTTAAGAAAACCCTCGAAACTAATGACGAGGGTACAATTGGATCAAAGAGTGTATTTGAGGATAAAGTGATTTACTTGCAGCAATCCTCCTTCTTCTCGCACAATTCCATGTTAAAGAACTCAGAGAAGAGCTGCTGAGCATACGCCCAGTTCTCACGGTTCATGCAATACTTCACTTTAGGCGTTTCAATCTCAACCTGTATTAATCCTGCATCCTTCAATGCTGACAAATGCTGACTTACAGTAGCCTTAGCAATAGGCAACTCCTCATGAATGTCGCCAAAGTAGCAAGTGTTTTGCTTTGCTAGAAACTTCATGATAGCAATGCGAGCCGGATGTCCGAGAGCCTTGGCAAATCCTGCCAGTGTTTCCGTCTTTATACAGTATTTCTTTTCTGCCATAATAAGCGTTTGTTTAATTTTCTGTTCGCAACAGTTACGAACAATATTTCAAACCGCCAAATTTACTTTCGTATTTTTGCGAATATTTAACATTCCGTATCTTTTATCACGGCAAATAAAAACAATTGACAATTTATTCTAATTATTGCCAATCTTATTAATTGTCATGTTTTTTGACTAACAGTTGTGAATTTGCAAGAAGGAGAACAAACACTCATCAAATATCAAATATAATCAGACCGCATTCATCAACATATCAAATTACACATACTGTCCTTTTAAAATGTTACTTATATGTTACTATAAAATATAATAAACAAGTGTAAGCAGCATATAATCATTATGTTAATATAATGCCATAGGATAATAGCCTAGTTTGGAAACCTCATTGTTACTTCACCAATCAGGTTAAGAAACTAAATTAGCGTTTCACGAATCTGGTTAAACCACAGGGGTAAAACGCCACCCTGGTTTATTACAAAAGGGTATAGCAAATCACTATACACTTAACTCATTTTCATGAGGCGGTGTTTCGCAGGTCCATACAAAATGTTGTATTGGTACCAAACTTTAAGCCACAAATTCCTTCTTAACTCTCTGGACAGTGCTTATACCTTTTCCCGTGAGTTTTGCAACATCACGGATGGCATACCCCTTGTTCAGAAGGTTGATGACCTCTCTATATTCTTCCCTCTTTTTATCCTGGGACTTGGTG
>ERZ791617.1089-NODE-1089-length-11662-cov-3.70561_pt1 | contig 11662 bp, 9 predicted proteins | sample MGYA00510272_ERZ791617 | MGnify/ENA primary metagenome ERZ791617 (study PRJEB30046, sample SAMN00715200) | human gut metagenome | study: EMG produced TPA metagenomics assembly of the A metagenome-wide association study of gut microbiota in type 2...
TCAAATAGTGTTGGTGGAAAAAACAAATAAATTTTCAAGTAACTCCAGTGATTTTCGCTGGAGTTATTTTGTTGCCAATAAATTATTACTAATTAAGCATTTATTAAATGATCATATGGAAGAGTTAAGCTATGAGAATATATTAGATTTAATAAAAATGAAAGAAAAAATTGATAAGGTAATAACTTCAATTGATGAGAATTTATAATAAAATTAAAACAAAAAATGGTAAGGAAATTTCTTACCATTTTTAAGGTGTATGTAACTAAAATTTTTAACCAAACATTTTTACTAAATAACCATCTATATCATCTCTTGAATAAAAAATATAAATACTCTTTTCATTTTTGTATCTATCAAGTAGTTCATATACAAATGGCAATTCATTTTTAGGAAAATCAATAATCCATTGTCTAAACTCTTCATCAAACTCTGTTTCTATCCATGGCATATCTACACGTTTTTTACCTATTCTTGATTCTGCTCCAGCTAAACACACTTCTACTGGAAAATCTAACAAAAATATAGTGTCACAAGATTGAATACGCATTTCAAGCGTTCTTCCATAGTTTCCATCAATAATCCATTTATCTTGTAAAATAATCTTTTTCAATTTTTCATCAAATACATTTCTATCAACTATGGTTCTATCAGGTTTATGCCACAACATATCAAGATAAAATAGTGGCAAATTAGTTTTCTCACTCAATATTCTTCCTAATGTACTTTTTCCTGCACCTGGACAGCCAATTATTATTGCTTTTTGAAACATAAAAAACTACCTCCAAAATAACCTATCTCTTTGATAAATCAACTCTTTTACTTTTCAATAGCTTTACAACTTTCTCTCTCTATAATGGTATGTGGAACAATTATCTTAGTGGCTACCATCTCTCTATTTTGAACATATTTTATAATTTGAGCAGCTGACTCCTCTCCCAATTGATAGTTGTTAATATCAACACAAGTCAATTGAGGTTTTGTCAATTTTGATAAAAGAGAGTTGTTAAAAGAGATTATAGATATATCCTCTGGAACCTTTACCCCTATATCATTAAATATCTTCTCAAGGGTAAGAGCAACAATATCATCAATTGCCACTATTGCAGTTGGAGCATCTTCATTTGTGAAAATCTTCTTTATCTCTTCAATATCCCTTTCATTATTAAGATCTTTATATATGCACCATCTCTCCTCATAAGGCAGATTATTACCAATCAATGAAGAGATATATCCAGTTTGCCTATCTTGAATAAAAATTCTATTTTCCCTATCACATACAAAGGCTATCTTCTTATGTCCAAGGTTTATAAGGTAATCTGTTGCATCTTTCCCAGCAGTAATATTATCATTGTCAATATAGATTGTACTATTTATATTACTTGAAGGTTTACCAATCATAACATAACTCAAAGAGTGGCTATTCAGATACTCAACAACAGGATCCTTCACTTTGGAGTAAAGAAGTATAAAACCATCTACTTTTCCAGCTTTTACAATGGAATCTATAAAGGCAATCATCTTTTCCTCACTATTTTCTGAAATAATAGTATTCATATACTTATATTTATTACAATATTGGCATATTCCATGAATAACCTCTAAGAAAAAACTATTTTCATATATATCATTCTCTTGAATAGGAAGTATCAACCCTATTGTTTTTGAACTTTTTCCAGCTAAATTACTTGCTTGGAAATTTGGCTCATAACCTAATTCCATCATAGCTTTCTTAACTTTTAATTTTGTCTTTTCACTTATTGCTGGATGATTGCTACAAGTTCTTGAAACAGTAGATGGAGAAACTCCTGCAAGTTTTGCTACATCTTTTATTGTTACACTCATTTTTTTCCCCTTATATAAAATTTGTATATTTAATTTTACATAGAATTATACAACAAGTCAACACAAAAATTTCCTTTTTATGCAAATAACAATCATCACTATTTTTAACTCAAAATATAAAAATATTAATTTAATACACTATGAATTAAAATAAAAAATATTTTTTGATAAAAAAACATTTGATTTTTGTTGAAATATAATATATAATAAAAACAAATTTAAGCAAACGATTGCACAAAATTGCAAACATAGGAGGAGAGAAAAAATGGGAAAGAAAAATATTATTAATTTTGACCTTTTACAAAAATTAGGAAAGGTTTTAATGGTAGTTATTGCTGTAATGCCAGCAGCTGGTTTAATGATTAGTTTAGGTAAATTGATTCAAATCTCAAGTGAAGATATATTTTTTCTTCTAAAAATTGGAAGTATTATGGAGAGCATCGGTTGGGGAATTATTACAAATCTTCATATACTATTTGCTGTGGCAATTGGAGGATCATGGGCTAAAGAGCGTGCTGGGGGAGCTTTTGCTGCAATAATAGCCTTTATTCTTATCAATGTTATAACTGGGGCAATTTTTGGTGTAACTCCACAGATGCTTCAAGACCCTAATGCTGTAACTCATACTTTATTTGGTAAGGAGATTCCAGTGGCTGGGTATTTTACCTCTGTACTTGGGGCTACTGCTCTTAACATGGGGGTATTTGTAGGGATTATTGCTGGTTTTGTTGGAGGAACTATCTACAATAAATATTACAATTATAGAAGACTTCCACCTTCATTGGAGTTCTTCAACGGAAAGAGATTTGTACCTATGGTTGTAATTCTTTGGTCAGTGATTGTATCTATAATTCTTGCTTTTGTGTGGCCAGTTATCCAAGGGGGAATCAATAGTTTTGGAATTTGGATAGCTAACTCTTCTACAACATCACCTGTTCTTGCACCATTTGTATATGGAACTTTAGAGCGTCTACTTATACCTTTTGGACTTCACCATATGCTTACTATCCCAATGAACTATACAGCATTTGGAGGAACATACACTATTTTGACTGGAATCAACAGTGGAAGTAAGGTTTTTGGACAAGATCCTCTTTGGCTTGCTTGGGTAACAGATCTTGTAAACTTAAAAACTTTAGGAGATATGGAGCAATATAACAATCTTTTAACAACAATTACTCCTGCTCGTTTTAAAGTTGGGCAAATGATAGGTTCTAGTGGACTTCTTATAGGTATCACAGTTGCAATGTATAAAAATACTGACAATGATAAAAAAGCTAAATATAAATCTATGTTTATTTCAACAATAATAGCTGTTCTTTTAACTGGGGTTACTGAGCCACTAGAATTTATGTTTATGTTTGCTGCTTTTCCACTATATGTAATCTATGCAATTCTACAAGGTTTAGCCTTTGCATCAGCAGGAGTGGTTAATCTTCGTTTACACTCTTTTGGAAATCTTGAGTTTCTTACACGTATTCCAATGTCTGTAAAAGCTGGACTTACTGGAGATATTATAAACTTTATAGTAGCAATTATCATATTCTTTATCGTTGGGTATTTAGTGGCTAACTTTATGATAAAAAAATTCAACTATGCAACTATTGGAAGACTTGGAAACTATATTGAAGAGGAAAATAATGAGGATACAATAAAAACTTCTGTTTCAAAAGATACACAAGCTACTAGAATAATCACTCTTTTAGGTGAAAAAGAAAATATTATTGATGTTGATGCTTGTATGACAAGACTTCGTGTAACAGTAAAGGATATGGGAAAAGTTGCTGATTTAGAGGAGTGGAAAAAAGAGGGAGCATTGGGACTAATGAAAAAAGATAATGGTGTACAAGCTGTTTATGGTCCTAAAGCTGATGTTATTAAATCAGATATTTTAGATATATTATAGGAGGTAAAGATGAAACTGTTAACTTGCAATTCACATAGTATTATTGAAAAAGATTATGATAATAAGTTGAAATATTTTGCTCAATGGATTTTGGATAATGATTATGATGTGATAGCTGTACAAGAATCTAATCAAACCCACGATGCAAAGGCTGTGTTTTCATTAGAAAACTGCAATTATATCTCTAGTAATGAAAATATAGTTATAAAAGAGGATAATCATATTTTTAACTTAATTAAATATCTCAATGAAAAGGGGCAAAAATACTATTGGACATGGACACCTATTAAGATAGGATATGGGATTTTTGATGAGGGAATAGGAGTTTTATCAAAATATAAGCCATTGGAGATAAAGGAGTTTTACCTTTCAAATAGCAAAGCTTATGATAACTATAAAGTTAGAAAGGCTATTGGAATAAAAGTAAATATTGATGGTAAGGATAAATGGTTTTACTCAGTTCATGCTGGTTGGTGGAATGACTTAGAAGAGCCTTTTAAAATGCAACTATCAAAATTAAACAAACGTTTTCTTTTTGAAAAAGATGAAGTATATCTTATGGGGGATTTTAACAACCCAGCTGATATTGAGGATGAAGGTTATACAGCTCTTCTTCAATCTGGTTGGCACGATACTTACAGATTGGCAGATAAAAAAGATAATGGGATAACAGTATCTGGTTTAATCGATGGTTGGAGAGAGCATAAAATAGATTCTATGAGAATAGATCTTATATTAAAAAATAAAAATACACCTGTAAAAGAGTCTAAAGTTGTCTTTAATAATCTAAATGGAAAACAGATATCAGATCATTTTGCAGTTGAAATAATAGAATAGGTGGTATATATATGAAAAAATTAGATAAAAGAGGAAGTGGAATCTTACTTCATATCTCTTCACTTCCTTCAAACTACGGAATAGGAACTTTTGGAGAAGAGGCATATAGATTTGCTGATTTTTTAAAAGAATCTGGACAAAGTTATTGGCAAATACTTCCATTGGGACAAACAAGTTTTGGTGATTCCCCTTATCAATCATTCTCTATAAATGCTGGAAACCCTTACTTTATAGATTTAGATCTACTTGCTAAAGATGGACTACTAAAGAAAGAGGATTATATCTCTCTTAACTGGGGAGATAACTCTACTCAAGTTGACTATGGACTTTTATACAACACACGTTATGAGGTTCTAAAGAAAGCTTTTGAAAACTTTAACTTAAATGATATTAACTACAAAGAGTTCTTAAAAAAAGAGAGAGACTGGCTAGATGACTACGCTATATTTATGACAATGAAAAGAAGAAACAGCAACTCATCTTGGGATACTTGGGATATTGAATTTAAAACAAGAGATAAGAAAACTTTGGCTAATTTTATAAAAGAAAACTCTGCTGATATTGATTTTTGGAGATTTATACAATATAAATTCTACGAACAATGGAACAATCTAAAAGATTATGTAAACAACTTAGGAATAGATATAATAGGAGATGTACCTATATATGTTGCCTATGACAGTGTAGATGTTTGGAAAAACCCAGAATTTTTCCAATTAGATGAGAATTTAGAGATGGTTTCAGTAGCTGGATGCCCACCAGATGGATTCTCAGCAGATGGGCAACTTTGGGGAAACCCTCTATATAACTGGGAATATATGGAGAAAACAAAATACAAATGGTGGATAAATCGTCTTGAATCTGCTATCTCTCTTTATAATATAGTTAGAATGGACCACTTTAGAGGTTTTGAAAGTTACTATTCTATTCCAGCAAAAGATAAAACAGCTGTCAATGGACATTGGGAAAAAGGTCCCGGAATGAAACTTTTCAATGCTGTTAAAAAGAAGCTTGGAGATCTTGATATAATAGCTGAAGATTTGGGATTTGTTACTGATGAGGTTGCTGAACTTCTTAAAGATAGTGGTTTCCCGGGAATGAAACTTTTAGAGTTTGCCTTTGATTCAAGAGAGGGTGGAGACTATTTACCTCATAATTACACTCAAAATAGTGTGGGGTATATTGGTACTCATGATAATGATACTGCTGTTGGTTGGCTTGTAAATTCAAAAACTGAGGATATTGAGTATATGAGAATGTATTTAGATATTTACACTTTTGATGATAAGGCTACTGCTTGGAAAATGATAGATAGAATTATGAGCAGTGTGTGCAACACAGTAATAATTCAAATGCAAGATTATTTAGGACTAGGTTCTGAATCAAGAATGAATACACCATCTGCTTTAGGTTCAAACTGGAGCTGGAGAATGAAGAAAGAGGATATCAATTCAGAATTAGCTAAGGGAATAATCCATGTAACTGGATTGTATAAGAGAATGGAAATTTAATTAAACTTAAAGTAAAATATTTGAAAACTTTTAATTACTGCATCTAAAATCTTAAAAATTGAGATTGAAGATGCAGTTTTTATTTAAAAAAACAGCCCCAGCACTAAATACTGGAGCTATTTCAATCACTATTTAACTATATAATTATTTACATTGTTATAGCAGATATTCTCTACCATTTTTCCAAGTCTCTCTATATTGTTAGGAAGTTCCCCTCTTTCAACCCAATCTCCTAAAAGGTTACATAGTATTCTTCTAAAATATTCATGTCTTGTGTATGATAGGAAACTTCTTGAATCTGTTAACATTCCTACAAATCTTGATAGTAATCCAAGGTTTGCTAAAGCTGTCATCTGTCTAGTCATTCCATCTTTTTGATCTAGGAACCACCAACCAGAACCAAATTGAATTTTACCAGGAGTTTTCCCATCTTGGAAACATCCAATTAATGTTCCTATTGCCTCATTATCTCTAGGATTTAAGTTATAAATTATTGTTTTTGGTAACTCATCTGTTGTATCAAGAGTATCTAATAATTTTGATAATGCTCTTAGGAATAGTTCATCATCTATTGCATCATAACCAGTATCTGCTCCAAGTTTATTGAACATTCTTGTTGAATTATTTCTGATACATCCCACATGAATTTGCATAACCCATTTTCTCTTTGAATACTCTTTTCCTAAGAATATCATTACATAAGTTTTAAATTGTTTAACCTCTTTTTCAGTTAACTCTTCTCCAGCTAATTTTTTTAATAAAATAGCGTTTACTTCCTCTTTTGTTCCCTTTTCAAAAACAACAGGGTCAAGAGCATGGTCAGAGATTCTACAACCAACTTGGTGGAAAAACTCTATTCTACTTTCAAGAGCTGAAGTATATTTATCTATACTATCAATTTTCTCTCCATAGATCTCTTCTAATCTATTAAACCAAGGGATAAACTCATCTTTTTCAATTCTTATTCCCTTATCTGGTCTAAATGCTGGATTTACAACAACATCAAATGATTTATCTTCTTTTAAAGCTATATGATATTCTAGTGAATCAATAGGGTCATCTGTTGTGCATAGAGTTTTTACATTTGACATTTTGATTAACTCTCTAGCTGTAAACTTATCAGTAGCTAGTTTTTCATTTGTTAAATTCCAAACCTCTTCAGCAGTTTCTTTAGAAAGAACTAAATCTATTCCGAAAAATCTTTTTAATTCAAGGTGTGTCCAGTGGAAAAGTGGGTTTCCATAGCATTCATCAATAGTTTCAGCCCATTTCATAAATTTTTCTTTATCATCAGCATCTCCAGTGATATATCTTTCATCTACACCATTAGATCTCATTGCTCTCCATTTGTAATGATCTCCACCTAGCCATACTTCAGTGATATTTTTATATTTTTTATTTTCATATATCTCTTTTGGGTTTAAGTGACAGTGGAAGTCATAAATGGGCATATTTTTAGCATAGTTATGGTATAAAGTTTTAGCAGTGTCTGTCATTAATAAAAAGTCATCACACATAAATTCTCTCATTTTTAAAATCATCTCCTACTTTATAGTGTTACTCCTGATTTAAATATTGCTATCTCTTGGAATCTATTTTTCTCATTATTAGTTTTTTCTCCATTTATTACTGAAACTATATAATCTATAAATTCCTTTGTTATCTCTTCAAAGCTCATGTTTTCAGTTACTATTCTTCCAGCATTAAAGTCTATCCATTTTCTCTTTTTCTCATACAATTGTGTATTTGTTGAGATCTTTACTGTTGGAACATATCCACCATATGGGTTTCCTCTCCCTGTTGTAAATAGTACTAAGTGACATTTTGCTGCTGCAAGAGCTGTTGTAGCTACTAAGTCATTTCCTGGAGCACTTAAAAGATTAAGCCCTTTCTCCTTTAAAATCTCTCCATATTTCAACACATCTATAACTTTTGATGTACCAGATTTTTGAGTACATCCTAACGATTTATCCTCTAATGTTGTAATTCCACCTTTTTTATTTCCAGGTGATGGATTTTCATATATCTCTTGTCCATTTCTAATAAAGTACTCTTTAAAATCATTTATCATATGAACACATTTTTCAAATGTTTCTTCATCTTTACATCTTTCCATTAAAAGAGTTTCAGCACCAAACATCTCTGGCACCTCTGTTAAAACAGTTGTTCCTCCCAATGCGATTATATAATCTGAAAAATATCCTAACATAGGGTTAGCTGTGATTCCTGAAAGTCCATCTGAACCTCCACACTCTAGTCCAAAGTTAATTTCACTGATACTAACTTCCTCTCTCTTATCATTTTTCATCTGATTATATAGTTCTATAAGTATATTTTTCCCTATTTCTATCTCATCATCTACCTCTTGAGAGATTAGAAACTTAACTCTTTCCCCGTCATACTCTCCAAGTGTTTTCTTAAAATCTGCTACTTGGTTGTTTTCACAACCTAACCCAAGCACAAGTACTCCCCCTGCATTTGGATGTTTTACTGTATTTTGAAGTATAATTCTAGTATTTATATGGTCTTCTCCAAGTTGAGAGCAACCATAGTTGTGAGTAAGAACATTTATATTGTCTATCTCTAACTCTCCAACTTCAGCTAAAAAAGCATCTTTTATTCTTTGAGCAATTCCATTTACACAACCAACTGTTGGAACTATCCAAAGTTCATTTCTTACACCTACATCTCCATTTTTTCTCTTATATACATTTACTTTAATATCTTTTAGATTAAGTTTTCTATCTGTAAATTTAGGAGTGTAGCTATATGTGTTAAGATCTTTTAAGTTTGTTTTTGTATTGTGAGTGTGTACCCAACTTCCTACTTTTATATCTTCAAGAGCATATCCAATAGGAAGTCCATACTTTACAACATTTTCCCCTTTATTGATATTTTTTATAGCTATCTTATGTCCTCTATTAATATCTTCTAAAAGAGTTATTTTTTCACCTTCTAAATCTATAACTTCATCTTTTTTATAGTCTCTAAGTGCAATAATTACATTATCACACTCATTGATCTTTATAAATTCCTTCATTTATCTTACCTCTTCTGTTATTTTAACTCTTTTAAAGCCTCTTTAATTCCCTTAGTATCAATTTTTTCTAAGTATGATGTCACTAAATCAGTCATTCCTTCAACTGTATTTAGATCAATTTCCCAGTGATCTTTCATTCCTAGAACTGTTTCAACAATCTTTCTATAATCTGATGTTTGCCATAATTCTCTATACATATCTAAGAATTTTTGATCATCTCTTAAATTGATCGGATCTCCATTTTCTCTTACACCTTTGTAGAATCTAATTAAACAAGCTAGAGAGAATAGAAGTCTTTTTGGAAGTTTTCCTGTTCTTTTATATGTTTCTAATACTTGTGGAAGTATTCTTGTTTTGTATTTTGATGTTGAGTTTAAAGCAATATCTATAAGCATATGTTTTACATATGGATTTTTAAATCTGTTAATTACGGCATTTTTAAACTCTACAAGTTCATTTTTATCCATATCTAATGCTGGGATAATCTCTTCATCAATAGCTTTTTCAACAAACTCTCTTAACTCATCATTTTCCATAGTTTCTCTCACTGTATCAATTCCATATAGATATGATACTGGTACCATTGCTGTATGAGCACCATTTAAGATTCCTACTTTTCTCATTTTATATGGTTTTAGATCATCAACTATAAGAATATTTAACCCTGCATTTTCAAGGTGTAACTCTTTAGTTAGAATATCTTTAGGTCCTTGAATTACAAATAGATAGAAGTACTCTCCTGTTACCATAAATTTATCTTCATACCCTAACTCTTTTTCTAGTTCATCTTTTTCAGCTCTTGGATATCCAGTAACAATTCTATCAACTAATGTAGAACACCATACATTTGATTTTTCCAACCAATTTTTAAATTCTGGCTCTAAGTTCCATAGTTCAACATATTTTAAAACTATTCTTTTTAACTCTTCACCATTGTAATCAATAAGTTCACAAGGCATTAAGATAAATCCTTTGTCCTCTGCTCCATTAAAAGTTTTAAATCTTTCATGTAAAAGTCTAGTTAATTTTGCTGGATATGTATTTTGAGGTCTATCATCATATCTATCTTTATCACTAAATACTATTCCTGCCTCTGTTGTATTTGAAACTATAAATCTAATATCTGGGTTGTGAGCAAGTTTTAAATACTCATCAAACTCTTTATATACTGGAATCTCTCTGTTGATTGAAGAGATAATTCTATAATCTTTTACAACTTCTCCCTTTTCATTGATTCCTCTAATAATTGAAGTGTATAGTCCATCTTGAATATTTAAAAGAGGTACTGCATCATAGTCAATAGGTCTTACTACTGCAACTCCAGCATTAAGATTATGTTCTCTATTTAAAATATCTAATTGCCAATCAAAAAAACATCTTAAAAAATTTCCTTCCCCAAATTGAATTACTCTCTCTGGATATTTAGGTAAATTTAATTCTTTTCTATCTAACATTTTATCTCCTTTTACTCAATAAACTATTGAATCTATACTATTAAATTTTCCAATCTTTAAATAAATTATCCCTACTATATTTTTTTACTTCCTTTTCATTTAAGACACGTCTTTTTAAACTAGATTGTGCCCCTTCTCCAAAGTTATTGTATTCATAAAATCTTGCATCATCTGGAGAGAAACCAGACATCACTGTCCAACCTTCATTATTGATATGCTTTCCTAAATATGAATTCATTATTACTACACTTGGATTGTGTCCTGGTCTCTTTCCTGGATGCCAAGGTCTTCCTAAATATACTGTATTTTTTTTAGTATCACTTTGGAATGAGCAATTATCAATAATATATCCAAGCTCTCTATCCTCTTTTGTTGAAGGTGCAGTAACATATCCATTGACTTTATCATCTTTTTTATCCTTAGAAAAGAGAATACACTTTTCAAAATATGCTTGTGCTCCTCCAAAAATAAAATCTACGTGTCCCTCTATGTAACAATTTAAATAGTATTGTCTACCTTCATTTGCATACAAAGTATCTTGTTTTCCAATAAAGTTACAATCCTCAAATTGAGACTTGTCAGCATCATTTTTTAATGCAACAGCTTGCTTATTTTTAAACAAGCTGTTATCATAATCAAAACTATTTTTAAATGTTATATTTTTAGCTTTAAATCCAGTAGCCTCTGATGAAATTGTTACAGTTGCACTTCCAGTAGTACCGTATGTCCCATCACTTCCATCTCTTTTTACAGTATCTGAGGCATCATTCCATTGAATTATAACTTCCTCTTTATCTTCTCCATAAAGTTTTACATTAGCTTTATTAATATATAACTTTTCATTATATATCCCTTTTTTTAGATATATCTCTATTTCTTTTTCATTACAATTATCTATTGTTTCTTGAATTGAAACTGTATTATCTATTACTATCATAATAACAACCTTCTATCTAACTAGCCATCCTCCATCTACTGCTAAGATGTGTCCGTTTACATAGTCTGATGCTTTAGTTGCTAAGAATACTACTGCTCCCATTAAATCAAATGGATCTGCCCATCTTTCTGC
>ERZ791617.1092-NODE-1092-length-11640-cov-3.62132_pt1 | contig 11640 bp, 8 predicted proteins | sample MGYA00510272_ERZ791617 | MGnify/ENA primary metagenome ERZ791617 (study PRJEB30046, sample SAMN00715200) | human gut metagenome | study: EMG produced TPA metagenomics assembly of the A metagenome-wide association study of gut microbiota in type 2...
GCAAAGGTAAAAAGCATAATGATTAAAAAAAAGGCTGCATCGCGGATACGCTTACAACGAAGCGTTTAATTTATCGTTAAAAATGAATGATTTTTGTATAATAATTATGAAAAAAACGATGTTTCGCTCCATTAAAATTATATTTCAGCCTAATTATCTCATATTTTTACGTTGAAAATAGAAAACATTTGCTTGTTTTTCTTGCATCTCGGCAAAAATAATTAGTTTCTTTACAGCGTTATAAGACAAGTCTTTTATATGTAAAATTGCACCTGAAAACGTCAATGTAAAGCGTTTCAGTAACACTTTTCCTGCATTGTAAAGTTATTCAGTAAAGGATTTAATTGAGAGTGAAGTATTTTAGTTCTTATGTAGAGGTTCAGAACGGTGACTCATTTCGGTTCAAGTCTTGCAAGTAGATGATGAGTTCGGTTTTGTAAGTTGACAACTTGTCTCTTCGTCAACAGACTTCTGATTTGTGTTCTAACGTCTCGTTGAAGACTGAGATTGCGGTGTTTTTTAGGTTTTATTTATTCTTTGAACTCAACAATCTATCGATTTACTTGCATAATATTTCAATTTTGTCTACTTTTGCCCAAAAGTAACAAAGTCTTAAATAAATACTATAAATTTAGCGATTAGAAAAACATGGCTAAGTCTAAGCAAATTGTTGAGTGCGTACCTAACTTCAGTGAAGGACGCGACCTGGAAGTAATCAAACAGATTACTAACCAGATTGAGAGTGTAGAAGGTGTTAAATTGCTCGATGTTGACCCGGGTGAAGCTACCAACCGTACAGTGGTGACTTTCGTGGGTGAACCAGAGAATGTCGTTGAGGCAGCATTCAAGGCAGTGGCAAAGGCTGCCGAGCTTATAGACATGCGCCACCATCATGGAGCGCATCCACGAATGGGAGCTACCGACGTGCTTCCTATCGTGCCGGTAAGCGGAATAACACTTGAAGAGTGTGCTGAGATTGCACGAAAGCTTGCAAAGCGCATTGCCGACGAACTCTCAGTTCCATGTTATTGCTATGAGGCAGCAGCCTTGAAGCCTGAAAGAAAGAATCTTGCAATATGCAGAAAGGGAGAGTATGAAGGACTTGCAGAAAGAATGAACGACGAGAAAGAGGCTCCTGATTTCGGAGCACGTCCTTTTGACGAGCAGGTGGCACGTACCGGTTGTACTGCTGTCGGTGCACGCGACTTCCTTATTGCAGTGAACTATAACCTGAACAGTACTTCCACACGTCGTGCCAATGCCATCGCATTTGATGTCAGGGAGAAGGGCAGACCGGTACGTGAGGGGAATCCTATTACAGGAAAGAAGAAACTGGATGAGAACGGTAAGGTCGTTATGCAGCCCGGTACTCTGAAGGGAACAAAAGCCATCGGCTGGTTTATCGATGAATACGGCATCGCACAGGTGTCGATGAACATCACGAATATCAATGTGACTCCTCTGCATAAGGCTTTTGACGAGGTGTGCCGTTGTGCTCAGAACAGAGGATTGCGTGTTACAGGTACTGAAATCGTAGGACTTATCCCAGAGCGCACACTCCTTGAGGCTGGTAAGTATTTCCTTGAGAAGCAGCATCGCTCAGCAGGTATACCAAAAGAAGACATTCTGAAGATCGCCATCAAGTCTATGGGACTCGAAGACCTGCGTCCTTTCAAGCCAGAAGAGAAAGTAGTAGAATATCTGCTTGAGGCAGACAAGAAGCAGAACAAGCTTGTAGACCTTACAGTAAAAGGTTTCGCTGATGAGACAGCACGTGAGAGTCCGGCACCTGGTGGAGGTTCGGTATCTGCATATATGGGAGCCTTGGGAGCATCGCTTGGTACTATGGTGGCAAACTTGTCAAGTCATAAGCCTGGTTGGGACGACCGTTGGGATGAGTTCGCAAAATGGGCAGAGCGTGGAATGGAAATTCAGGAAGAACTGCTGCATCTCGTTGACGAGGATACAGAGGCGTTCAACCGTATCATGGCAGCATTCGGCATGCCAAAGAAGACAGACGAGGAGAAGGCTTTGCGTTCAGAGGCAATACAGCAGGCAACGCTGTTTGCAACGGAAGTGCCTCTGGAGACAATGAAGGCTTCATCGAGAGTGTTTGAGCTTTGCCGTCAGATGGTAGCGGAAGGTAATCCTAACAGTGTGTCAGATGCCGGAGTGGGTGCTCTCGCAGCACGTGCGGCAGTGCTTGGCGCAGGAATGAATGTCAAGATCAATGCCGCTTCACTGAAAGACCGCACTAAGGCAGACGCCCTTATCGCAGAGGCAGACAAGCTTATAGAAAAGGCTAATGCGGAAGAGAAGGAGATAACAGCGGCTGTCGATAAGGTGATAAATAATGGCTAATCAGCTGTAGAAAAAGATAAATAATATAATGAATACTATGACAAAAGAACAGTTTCAAGAAGAGATAAGACTCGGAATCCCCGACACACTGCCGGAGGCGATGCCTTATGACAAGGATATAAACCATGCCCCAAAGCGCAAGGATATCCTTACACCGGAGGAGAAGCGTCTTGCTTTGCGCAATGCGCTGCGCTATTTCCCAAAGCATCTGCATGAGCAGCTTGCACCGGAGTTTATGGAAGAGCTACATGAGTACGGACGTATCTATATGTACCGCTACCGTCCTCGCTACGAGATGCATGCCCGTCCTATCAGCGACTATCCACATAAGTCGGAGCAGGCGGCAGCCATCATGCTGATGATTCAGAACAATCTGGACCCAGCCGTGGCTCAGCATCCTCACGAGCTTATAATATATGGTGGCAATGGTGCCATCTTCCAGAACTGGGCACAATATCGTCTTGCCATGAAATATCTTAGCGAGATGACAGATGAACAGACCCTCGTGATGTATTCCGGTCATCCGATGGGCTTGTTCCCTTCACACAAGAATGCGCCAAGAGTGGTTGTTACAAACGGTATGGTTATTCCTAACTATTCGAAGCCAGACGACTGGGAGCGCATGAATGCCCTCGGCGTAAGTCAGTATGGACAGATGACAGCCGGTTCTTATATGTATATCGGTCCGCAGGGCATCGTTCACGGCACAACCATCACGGTGCTCAACGCTGCCCGCAAGCAGATGAAGAAAGACGGAGAACCTAATGATATCCATGGAATGCTGTTCGTATCTTCCGGTCTTGGCGGTATGTCAGGTGCACAGCCAAAGGCAGGAAACATCGCCGGCGTAGTAAGTGTGGTAGCAGAAATCAATCCACTTGCAGCAGAGAAGCGTCATGACCAGGGTTGGGTAGACGAGCTACATTATAATCTCGATGAGCTTATCCCGGCAATCCGCAAGGCTGTTGCAGACAAGCGTACGGTGAGCATGGCATACGTAGGCAACGTCGTTGACCTGTGGGAGCGTCTTGCGGATGAGAACATCCATGTTGACCTCGGAAGTGACCAGACCTCATTGCATAACCCATGGGCAGGCGGTTACTATCCAGTAGGTGTATCTCTCGAAGAGTCAAAACGCTTGATGGCAGACGAGCCTGAGAAGTTCCGTGAACTCGTACAGGCGTCTTTGCGTCGTCAGGTGGCAGCGATAAACCGTCTTACAGAGAAGGGAATGTACTTCTTTGACTACGGTAATGCCTTCCTCCTGCAGTCAAAGCGTGCCGGAGCAGATATAGTAAAAGCAGACGGCAAGTTCCGTTATCCGTCATACGTTCAGGACATCATGGGACCGATGTTCTTCGACTATGGCTTCGGTCCGTTCCGTTGGGTATGTACATCATGCGATCCTAAGGATCTTGAAGTGACCGATCGCATAGCAGCAGAGGTTATGGAAGAGATAAAGGCTACCGCACCAGAAGACATCCAGGGACAAATGGCAGACAATATCCATTGGATTCGCGAGGCTGGCAGAAACCATCTCGTTGTCGGTTCCCAGGCACGTATCCTCTATGCCGACTGCGAGGGAAGAACAAAGATTGCCCTTGCCTTCAACGAAGCAATAAAGCGAGGAGAGATAAGCAAGCCTGTAGTACTGGGCAGAGACCACCACGACGTGTCAGGTACAGACTCTCCTTTCCGTGAGACAAGCAATATATATGACGGTTCGCAGTTCTGTGCCGACATGGCAGTGCAGAATGTCATCGGCGACTCTTTCCGTGGTGCCACTTGGGTATCAATCCACAATGGTGGTGGCGTAGGCTGGGGAGAAGTTATCAATGGAGGCTTCGGTATGGTCATCAACGGTGATGATGATTCAGCACGTCATATCCGTGAAATGCTATTCTGGGATGTGAACAACGGTATAGCACGCCGTAGCTGGGCGCGCAATGGCGGCTCTATGAGCAGCATTGAAAGAGAGATGTTGCGCACTCCTGGATTTAAAGTGACGATGCCAAATATCGTTGACGATGAACTAATAAATAAATTCTAAAGATAATCACATTCTATGATACACAAGATTTCAGCAGAGCATCTTACCATCGAGCGTATAGGTGAGATCGTTTATAATGGTTATAAACTGGAGTTGAGCGATGATGCAAAGAACCGCATCATACGTTGCCGCGAATACCTTGACAAGAAGATTGCCGAGACCACAAAGCCGGTATATGGCGTGACTACCGGTTTCGGTTCATTGTGCAACGTGTCGGTAGATGCCGACAAGCTTGCCCAGCTTCAGATTAATCTTATGATGTCGCATGCCTGTGGCGTGGGCGACCGTGTGCCTAACGATATCGTTAAGATGATGATGCTTCTCAAAATACAGTCACTCAGCTATGGCTACTCAGGCAGTAAGCTCGACACCGTGCAGCGTCTGGTGGATTTCTTCAACAATGACGTATATCCTATCGTATATATGCAAGGTTCACTCGGAGCATCTGGCGACCTTGTGCCGCTGGCTCACATGAGCTTGCCGCTTGTAGGATTGGGCGAAGTAGAATACAAAGGCAAAGTGATGAGCGGAGCCGAGGTTCTGAAGATTCATGGCTGGGAGCCAATACAGTTAGCTTCAAAGGAAGGTCTCGCACTGTTGAACGGTACGCAGAACATGAGTGCTTTTGCCGTTTGGTCATTGCTTAACGCACAGAAGCTCAGCGATTGGGCTGATAAGATTGCCGCTATGTCGCTGGATGCTTACTACGGATTGCTTTCACCATTCACAAAGGCTGTACATGTGGTTCGTCCTCACAAGGGACAGCTCGATACAGCAGCTCACATGCTTGAGTTGCTTCAGGGCAGTGAGATTGCTGATAAGCCAAAGGATTATGTGCAGGATCCATATTCATTCCGTTGCATACCACAGGTACACGGAACAACAAAGGATACTATAGCATACGTAAAGTCGGTTATTGACACAGAAATCAACTCCGCTACCGACAACCCGACAGTATGTCCGGATGAGGATTTGATTATCTCTGCCGGAAACTTCCATGGTGAGCCTATTGCGCAGCCAATGGACTTCCTGGCTATCGGGTTGAGCGAGCTTGCCAATATCTCGGAGCGTCGTATCTATAAACTCATATCTGGAACCCGTGGCTTGCCAAGCTTCCTCGTCGCTAAGCCAGGCTTGAACAGCGGTTTCATGATTGCACAGTATACAGCAGCCTCAGTGGTAAGCTTGAACAAGAGCCTTGCAACACCATCTTCAGTAGACAGCATCCCTTCATCTCAGGGTCAGGAAGACCATGTCAGCATGGGTGCAAATGCAGCTATCAAGTTGTATAAGATAGTATTGAACGTGGAGCGTGTGCTTGCAATAGAGCTCTTCAACGCAGCTCAGGCACTTGAGTTCCGCAGACCGTTGAAGTCATCGCCTGCTGTTGAGGCTATCTTTGAGAAATATAGAAAGGTTGTTCCGTTTATTGTGAACGATGAGGTTATGTATCCTCATATACAGCATTCTATAGAATTCTTGAGAAACAACGAATAGGGTAGAACGCTATAAATTATATATAGCTTAAATTATTACGACGGCTCAGACACCGCGGACAACTCATGCCTCTCTATATCGCATATGGAGAAATGTCATGGCTGTCCGAGCTGTATGAGCCGTTTTACAGTTTTTATAAATGATTACTTATGAGATTGCTGATAACAAACATAGGAATCCTTGCAGGATTAGATAAAGAACAGAAGTTGCGTCTTTGCGGTAGCGAGATGAAGCAGTTTTCAACAATTGAAAACGCATGGCTTCTGATAGAAGACTCTCGTTTCAAGGACTGGGGAAAGATGTCGGAGATGCCATCGGAGGGTATTCCTTCCGACAAGACGATAGATGCCGGTGGAGGAGCCGTATTGCCATCATGGTGCGACCCACATACACATATCGTATTTGCCGGAAGCCGTGAAGGAGAGTTCGTAGATAAGATTTGTGGACTCAGTTATGCAGAAATAGCCAAGCGCGGCGGTGGTATATTGAACTCTGCCGATTTGCTTCATACCCTTTCAGAGGATGAGCTTTATAGCAGTGCCATGCGCCGTGTGGATGAGATAATAAGAAAGGGAACAGGATGTGTTGAGATAAAGAGCGGCTACGGTCTTAATACAGAGGATGAGTTGAAGATGCTTCGCGTAATAAGGAGAATCAAGGAAACAACACCTCTGAAGGTCAAGTCTACTTTCCTTGGTGCACATGCTGTAGGCAGAGGATATTCACAACCGGACTACGTAGATCTTGTGGTTAACGAGATGATTCCGGAAGTAGGAAAAGAGCATCTGGCAGATTATGTAGATGTGTTCTGCGACGAAGGTTTCTTCACTCCAGAAGAGACAGCCCGTATTCTTGAGGCAGCAAGCAAATGGGGTATGATGCCAAAGATTCATGCTGACGAGCTTGCATCGTCGGGTGGAGTAGAGGTTGGTGTAAAGCATGGAGCCTTGTCGGTAGACCATCTTGAAAGCATGACGGTAGAGGAGATAGAGCTGTTGCGTGGCACTTCAACCATGCCAACCGTATTGCCAGGCACATCATTCTTCTTGAACCTTCCTTATGGAAAGGTGCGTCAGATGGTAGATGCCGGCCTTGCTGTTGCCGTGGCAAGTGATTATAATCCAGGTTCCACCCCGTCAGGCGACATGAAGTTTATTGTGTCATTGGCATGTATAAAGCTTCGTCTGTTGCCTGCAGAGGCTCTTAATGCTGCAACGATAAACTCAGCTTGTGCAATGGGCGAGAGTAAAGACTATGGCAGTATTGCGGTAGGAAAGGTGGCAAACGTCTTTATCACCGACCCTATACCATCAATAAGCTATATCCCTTATGCATACACCACTCCTGTAGTCAGGAAGGTAATCCTTTCAGGAAAGGAAGTGATGTGACAAAAAACAAATAGACGAGTAGATTAGTCTTGCAACTTGTCTACTCGTCAACTTGCAAAAAAATCTACTCGTCTTTAATTTTCTTCTGTCTCCATCTTGCCGGTGATATACCTTCATGAAGAGAAAACACCTTGGAGAAGTAGGAGGCAGAAGAAAATCCTACGCTAAATGCGATATCCTCAAGTTTCTTGTTCGGTAAGTCCTGCATTTGCTTTTTTGCTTCAGCAAGGCGCAACTTACAAATCCAGACACTGAAGTTTACCCCATATTTCTCATTAATATAATACGACAGATAGTTCTTGTTCGTACCAAGAATTGTCGCGATGTCTTCTATCGTGAACTGTTGTGAGAGATAAGCTTTCGTTCCTATCCATGCTTCAAGCTTCTTTCCTAAAGGCTTTGACGTGTCGTCAGACTTTTTCTCCCAATCCATCATACTCATGTTGGTCGTTTCAGACTCGGTGTCGGCAGTAGACAGTTTGGCGTAAGGTCTTGAGAAGTTTATGAAGCTTACCGCAATATATATGTTCAGTGATATTACGTAAAACTGGTAAAGCCAGTTAAAGTATATATTCCCAAACATTGTCGTGATGGCAATGCACCACGACAGGCACAGCAGGCACACACTTCTTTTAATCCATTTTGCGAAATGCAACATGTCGTCGGTAAAATAATTCTCGAGCACATTCTTATTGCGGAAGTACTGTATGTAGAAGCTGTATATGAACCTTACTATATACGCTATGAGAAGAGCCAATGATACCAGAGTCAAGATGTTCCGGTATTCAGTCATACTGTCGAGTGTGGCAGCAAAAGCTATGACAGTCGTTACTGTCCATAGAGAGGTATCAATAGCCAGTCGTCGCTTTGTTATGTATTTTCTGTTGAGCAACGTACAGAAGGCATAACACAGCAACACATCTTCCAGATAGAACAGAATAATGTCTGTGCTTGCGATATAGTAATTGAATTGTGTCCAGTCGTTGTTTGTAAGAATGCACCATGCAAACAGATTCAGAGCCATTGCTGCAAATGCTGCAGCCAGAAGCCCTTTAGCAGTTCTGTATGGTTTATATGTCTCGTCAGACGGAGCTTTTATAAGTGCGATGAATATCGAAATCGCAAGATATACGGTTCCTGCGCATTGTATTAGTTCGGCAAAATACTTTTCAAGCATATAGGTTAAATGTAGTTTACGTGATATCCAAATCCATGGATTTTGTTTTATTGACGCTTAGGTAACGCAAATGTAGTCATTTCATTTGAAAAATTGACCGATTTGTAAAATTATTATTGTTTTTTACAAGTAATTATGTTGCAAACTTTTTCTCTTTTTTAAAGTAGAAGCCAATATAAAGGCGTATTTTTGCCCACGAATAAAAACTATTATTTACCACACAGAACTTCAATATAATCAAAAACTAAAACTTTATATATCTTGTGGGAAGCCTGTCGAGCGACAGGCTTCCTTGTTGATGAATTAGTTGTTTTTTTCTGTTGTTATGGATGTCGGTAAGGAAAAAAGCCGTATATTTGCAGTTATGAGAATATATTTTTATCATACCGAAGATACCCAATATATATATGGAGAATGGGAAAAGGGACAGTTTCCCGGACATTTTCTGTATGGTGCCACCCATCTGCGGGAGCATGGCATCGACATGATAATGCATAAGCACCGTGACTTCAGCGGCAGACTGAGGGCGGCAGTATATGTGTTGTGGCAGATATTGAAGAACTATGGCAAGATTGACGCCGTTTATGCCACCCACTATAAGTTTCTGGAGCTGGTGATATTCCTGCGAGCCTTAGGACTGTTTCGCAAGCCTGTTGTCATCTGGCACCACCAACCTATAATAACACCAAAGAAGAAGTGGCGTGAATGGCTCGGCAGACTGTTCTATCGTGGTATCGACGATATGTTCTTCTTCTCCCAGAAGCTGTATGATGACTCCTTGAAGACGAAGAAGGCACGGCAGGAGAGGATGCATGTAGGGCATTGGGGAGCCGACATGGACTACTACGACCGTATCATGAAAGAATATCCCGCAGACCAGCATGTCGGTTTTATATCTACAGGCAGGGAGAGGAGAGACATGAAAACCCTCGTGGCGGCATTCAACGAGACGGATGCCCGGCTTGATATATACCTTAATAAGAACAACTGCGGTATAGACTATGAGCAGATGTTCCGCAATATGGAAGTCCGCGATAATGTGAACGTTCATTTCATGTCCGGTTATCAGCAGGCTAATCTCAGTGCCACGGTTTATCATTCAGCATGTGTAGTAATCTGCTGTCTTGAGACAAAATATACCGTAGGGCTGACCACCGTCGTGGAGGCCCTTGCCTTCGGACTGCCTATAATATGCAGTCGCAATCCGCAGATACCGGTAGACTTTGACAAAGAGAAATGCGGCATCTCCGTGCCGTACTACGACAAGGAGGGCTGGATAAGAGCCATCCGTTATGTGCAGGAGCATCCCGATGAGGCTCGGAAGATGGGACAACGTGCCCGTCAGCTTGCAGAACAGATGTATAACGACCGCCGTTGCGCTGCGGAAGTGGCGCAGGTGTTAAAGAAGTATGAGCGATGAAGAAGCGCGTCTTTCATCTTATTTCCCATTTCGACCTTGGCGGTGCGGAGCGGGTGGCAGCCAATATAGCGAAGTCGGAAAACAAGGATTTTGAATATCATATAGTGGAAATCCTCAGAGGCAGTTCTGATTTCACCGATGGCTTCCTTGCCTAATTGCGCAGTGCGGGAGTACATTGCCACCGCTCATGGATGCCAGGTTTCCATTATCATTTCATGGCAGAGAGGATAGCAGCCGTGCTCTTCCCGTTGCGCTTCCTTTATATATGGTTGCGCTATCGCCCGGATGTGATACATGCCCACACGGAGACCCCTGATATGTGTCTGTGGGCTTTCTTCAGAGTCTTCCCGTGGTTGCAGAAGCGCTGCCGCATAGTGAGAACCATCCATAACACATGTCTGTGGACCGGACTGAAGCGCTTTGGCATGAAAGTGGAACGCTTCTATCAGCGTAACAATGCCAATATCGCCATATCGCAATCCGTTCTCGACTGTTACACCCGGGAGTATGGCAGCGTGCCACCTATTATATACAATGGAGTACCCGAGGTGCGGCAGGAGAGATGTCCCTTCCTCGTAGACGGCAAGACGAACATACTCTTTGCCGGTCGCTATGACGAGCAGAAAGGAATTTCCCACCTTATATATATAATACGACAGCTGCAGGATATGCCGGAGTATCATTTCCATGTCGTGGGAGGCGGAAAGCTGCAGAATCTTGTGGATGCGCAGCTCGGCACGCTCCCCAATGTGTCGTTGCACAACCCCGTATTCGGCATCTCCCGTTATCTCGCTTCGTTCGACTATATGCTCATGCCGTCGGAATTCGAGGGTTTGCCTTTGATGTCCGTCGAGGCATCGTTCGCCGGACTCCCCGTGGTCTGCAGCGACTGCAAAGGACTTAACGAGACCGTTCCTGCCGGCTGGCAGCTCACGGCTCATGGCAACAGTCATGAGGAGTATATGCAGATCTTCCGTAAAGTCATCCCCCATGCCGACCGGGCAGCCCTTGCTCAGACGGCAAGACGCTTCGTCAGGGAGCATTTCTCGGTAGAAAAGATGCAGGCAGGTTATGAACAAGTGTATAGGTAGGAGTAAGTCCTCCATCTATACAACACCATTTATTTTTCTTGAATAATGTATACGATAATAGATAAATTCAGAGATACGCTGTTCCATACGACAAGCAAGTATGACCTCTCGGCATGGGACAAGCAACCCGAAACGTCGCTTCCCGTATATGGAGTATATCATATCTTCTGCGATAAAGACTGGCAGCGGATGGTGGAGATGCAGATCCGCCACCTGAAGGAGAGCGGACTCTTTGCCGCCACGACCCGCTTCTGCGTGAGCATCATAGCGCGCCACGACGGGGACATACAGAAACTGAGGCGTATTGTTGGCGACGACGAGAAGCTGGAAATCATTTCCGACAGCCGTGATCCGCGAAAGTTTGAATATCCGGCCCTGCAGTTTATCCGCAGGAAATGTACGGAGGAAGACTGCCTCGTATATTATTTCCATACGAAGGGCATAACGTATCAGAACTTCAATACCACCGACCGCAAGTTCAACAACTTCAAACGCAACATAGAGTCGTGGCGGCAGATGATGGAATATTTCCTCTTTGACAAGTGGAAGGTAGCCGTAAACCTGTTGTCGGGCGACACCCTTGCCGAGGCAGACGGGCCGCAGCATACGCCGACTTGCGGTGAGCGCTACGACGTTTATGGCTGCTATCGCTTTCC
>ERZ791617.1100-NODE-1100-length-11590-cov-3.73316_pt1 | contig 11590 bp, 10 predicted proteins | sample MGYA00510272_ERZ791617 | MGnify/ENA primary metagenome ERZ791617 (study PRJEB30046, sample SAMN00715200) | human gut metagenome | study: EMG produced TPA metagenomics assembly of the A metagenome-wide association study of gut microbiota in type 2...
TTTTAATATATAAAAAATATAAAAAAAATATAATAAAAAAATATTAGAAAAGGGAAAATAAAAAAGTGAAGAGATTACCCTTCACTTGAGAAAATTTTTTATTAAAAAATTAAATTTAGGCTATTAGTAAGGCAATTAATTGTTAAAGGAAACTCTGGACCAGGTTCTCCATCAATATCTGTTGTAATATTATTACTGCTAAGATCTTTACAATTAACTTTTAGATTTGCAGTTTTAAAGTGTATTAAATTAGTACTTTCTTCTAAATGCTCACCTTTAAAGAATTTAAGTAGTGATGAGATAGTTGAAATTATTGATCCTGGTTTTACAATAATTACATCTAATAATCCATCAGTTATTTCACTATTGTAAGCTATATTGATATTTCCAGCTGTTTTTCCATTAAATACAAAGAATATAAGAGCCTCTCCAGAATAACTCATCTCTTCAGATTGAACCTCTATATTTAAACTTTTAAAAGTTGGCAGCTCCTTTATTCCACTGTAATAGTAAGCTAATTTACCAAAGATATTTTTTAAATGGGTAGGTGTTTTTTGAGACACATCAGTAAATAAACCATAGCTAAATACATTTATAAAATATTTATCATTTACTAAACCTAAATCTACAGTTTTAGGAGTACTATTTAATATTCTCTTACAATTTTCCTCTATATCTGAAGTAGCACCTATTAGCTTTGCAAAATCATTGGCAGTTCCTACTGGAAGCACAGCAAGAGGAAGATCTAAATTATTGTTTTTCATCAGATTTACAACTTGGTTAATTGTTCCATCTCCACCAGCAGCAAGAATATGATCATATGTTTCATCTATATCTATAAAAGCTTTTTCTAAGGGAGTATCAAGGCTAATCCTAAAAGGGATAATTTGCAGATTTTTTTCTTGATATAGTTTTATTATTGTGTCTAGGCTATTTAAAATAAGGTTTTCTCCTGAAAAAGGATTATATATAAATTTAACTTTTTTCATTAAAATTCCTCCTTAAAGTAGGTTATACAGATAGTTTAGCAAATTTTAATTGGAAATGCTAGTTTAGTTATAAATTATTTTTTATAAATGATACCATCAGAAGAGACAATTCTTTCTTTTGGAGTGAAATTTTTATTAATTATACTTTTTTCTGGTTTATGTTCAGAATACTTTATGTTTGCAAAATCTATGAGTGAATAGATAACATCTTCAGAAGAGTAAGGATTATCTAAAGAAGGATGTATATTAGCAATATTTTCTTTATGAAGTTCATTATATAAAGGAGAACTCCAAAATATCATAGGAATCTCTACACCTCTCAAAGTATTTATAGGTGGTGGAGAAGAAGTTACATTAAGTTCATCATATACATCTTGTCCATGATCAGAAAAATAAAGAATAAATGAATTTAGATTTTTTAACTTATTATCTTCAATAATAGATTTTATAATAATACTATCATTATATACTAAAGAATTATCATAATGATTTACCTCTTCTTTATGATTTATTTGTTGTTTATTAAAAAAGTTTTCTATACTATCTATTGGGAAAGTAATTTGATTATTTGGATATCTGTATTTGTAACTATAATGACTTCCAAAAAGATGAAGAACAATAAACTTTTTCTTTGATGATTTATCATTAATTGCATTTTTAAATAGAGGTAGAAGTTTTTCATCATAAATTTTTTCATCCTTATCTTGTAAGTAAAGTTCTTGAGTAAAATTTACAACATCAGCTCTATGGATAACTGAACTAAGTCCAGCACCTCTAAAAGCAAAATCTTCTTGGTTACTTATCCAATAAGTTTTAAAACCAGCTTTTTTCATTATATCAATAATGTTCATTGATTCTTCAAATTTTACTTTACTATCATGAGAATATGTTGTTACTAATTTTTTTAAAGTTTCTCTAGTAAAATGATGAGGTGAAACAACGTCATTAAAAACAAAAAGTTCTCCTTTATCTTTGAGAGATTTCATATATGGGTTTGTATTTCTAGGATAAGAATATAAAGAACTATGGTGTTTTGAGAAAGATTCACCAATAATTAAAATATATGTAGCTTCATCTTCTGTATTTTCAGAAGTTATATGTGCTGTATATTTTTCAAAATTTTCCATGAAATTTTTTAAATCTTTAGCTTCTTTATAATATCTTGAAAAACTATGATGAATATTTTTAAGTACATGTTTTTTTCTTAATGTTCTATTTCCTGGTATATCGAAAATATTAATTATGATAAAAATACTAAGTAATCCAATCAATATTAATTTGAAAAAACCTAACTTATCATAGAATTTAAATGAAATAATACTTAATAAATAGTAAAAGAGAACTATTAAAATATTTTTATTAAAAAAAGTTATTATAAATTCAGTAGCTTCATTTTTATTAGTTTCAAAAAATATATTAATGAGTTCAGGTGTAAGCTGAGAAGAAAAATTTAAATATAGAAAAAGATCTATTGAGTTAAAAAATAGAATTATTACTAAAATAGATAATAATATTTTATAAATATATTTAACTTTTAAAAAGTAAAAAATTAGATATATTAAAAGAAATATAAGTTCAAAATACAAAAGAGGCTCTATAGTTTTTTTTAGATTATATGTAAGAGAGATATTGTTCTTAAGATAATTATTTAAAACAATAAAAATAAATGGAAAAGCATGAATGATAAAACAAAAATAAAAATATTTTATATCTTTTTTTAAGGCTTGAATAAATTTATTTATAGTATTCATATAGTTAATTTCACTTCCTTATAATCAAATTTTTTTAATTGTACCATATTATATTAAAAAATAAAAGAATTTATTTATGATTAAGTTAATAAATGAAAATATAATTATATTATGTAAAGAGACGATGAAATATGATAAAATGAAGTTAAAAAATAAAACATTTATGGAGGAAGAAATGAAAAAAATTATTGTGAATACAGATTTAAGAAAAGTTATTTATAATGATAAAAATAAAACATATACTAAAATAATTAAGTGTAAGTTAAAAAAAAGAATAAAATTTTTTTTAAAAATTAGGAGATATCCAGGAGAAAATATAAAATATATTTCTGAATTATTTAAAAAAAATGGTATAAAAACTTTAGAAGTACTAGAGTATTCTAAATATAGGGTAGTAACTAAAGAAATTACAGGAAAAACATTTTTAGAAGAATTAATCTCAAATTATAATAGTTATGAAAGTAAAATATTAATAGACGAATATATTAAATTAATAACTAAAATTATCAATTTAGGAGTATATTTTGGAGATTTTAATTTTGGAAATTTTATAGTTCATAATAAAGAATTATATGCTATTGATTTAGAAGATTATAGAAAGGATTTTTTTTCTAAGTTTAGAAGAAAATCATTATTAAAAAGATTAAAAAGAGAATTAATATCAAATGAAAAACTTTTAAAGAAAGTAGATAAAAATTTAAAAGCAGAAGAAATTTATTTAGAAATAGAAGAAAAATTAAAAAATATGGTATAATTATAAAAAAACTATATTACAGGTGAAGATTATGATACGAAAATTAAATAGAATTTTTCAAGATTATATGAGGGAAAAAAGATTAAAAATTGGAAGATATTTTTGGGATAGAAAAGAGAAAAAAGAAGAGATAGTAGAGGGAAATTTTATTGAAAAAAACAGTATAAAATCAATACTTTTTTTAAGGTGTGATGGGAAAATAGGGGATATGGTAGTTAATACTGTTATGTTTAGAGAGATAAAAAAACAGTATTCAAGTATAAAGATAGGAGTTGTAGCAAGAGGAGCAGCTAAAGAGATAATAAAAAATAATCCACATATAGATAAGATATATAATTATGAAAAAAATAGTAAAAAAATAAAAGAACTATCTAAAGAAATAAGTAAAGAAAAGTATGATTTATTGATAGATTTTTCGGAAATGTTAAGAGTAAATCAGATGATGTTAATTAATCTTTGTAAAGCCAGATATAATATGGGATTAAGTAAAGAAAATTGGAAATTATTTGATAAAAGTTATAGTTTTCCTAAAGGAGAATTTCATATTGTAGAAGTTTATAAAAAAGTTTTAGAAGAGATTGGAATAAAGAAAACTAATTTAGATTATGATTTGCATTTTACAGAAAAAGAAAAACAAGATGTTGAGGTGTTATTAAATAAATTTAAAGGACAGGAAATATTTGTATTAAATCCATTTGCAGCTAGTAAGCACAGAGATTTTAATAGAGAAAAAATTCAAGGGATAATTGATATAATTTTAAAAAAAGAGAATAGAATAGTCTTTTTAATCGGAGAAAAGAAACGTGGAGAAGAGGTAGAAAATATTATAAAAAAATATTCAGAAAATGTTTTCTTTGCAAAATTGGGAAGTATTATGGAAACAGCTTTTTTAATAAAAAAGGCAGATTTTATAATAACACCAGATACTTCAATAGTTCATATTGCAGCAGCTTTTAAGAAAAAAATGATAGCTGTATATAGAGAAGATTCAGACATAGAGGTAAAAAATAAAAATTTATGGAGTCCAAATTATAGTGATGCAATTCAAGTTTTTTCTAGAGATTTAGATGTAAAAAAAGGGGAAGAGCCAGATATAAATAAGTTTAAATTAGAAGAAATTGATAGGATCATAAATAATTAATTTTAATGAGGAGAAAAAATGAAAAAGATATTGTTTTATAATGGACAATTATTTATGGGGGGAATAGAAAGAGTAGCAATTTCATATTTGCAAGGTCTTTCAAGAGAAAAAGAGTTAGAAGTTACCTTAGTTTTAAAAGAAAATAATTTAGAAAGAGATGTATTTTTGAAAGATGTTCCTAAAAATATAAAAATAGAATTTATAAAACCACAAAAAATAATAGAATTTAGGAATAAAGCTTATAAGAAGAGAAAGAATCCTTTTTGGAAAATAGTATATTTATTTATGCTAAGTTATGAAAGAAGATATATGAAAAATTGGTTAAAAAATTATTTTAAGAATAATAAAATAGATGTTACAATAGATTTTGATATGAGTTTAGGGAAATATTTAGATGTTATAAATTCTAAAAAAATAGGATGGATTCATTTTTCATTAGTAGGGAAAAAGGAGAAAAAAGGGAAAGCAAGAAGATATCAAAAAAGATTAAAAAAATATGATAAAATAATTGCTATTTGTGATGAAATGAAAGAGGAAGCTAAAGTTTTGTTTGATGTTCCAACTGAAAAATTAAAAAGACTTTATAATCCCTTTGATATAGAAAAAGTTCAAAGAGAAACATTAGATTTTAATGAGATATCAGAAGAAGATAAAAAGTATTTAGAAAAAGATTATATGGTAGCAGTATCAAGACTTGTTAAAGGAAAAGGAAGAGAAGATTTAATTGATATTTATTATGAATTAAAGAAAAAAGGAGTAAAAGAAAAATTATATATTCTTGGTGATGGGAAAGAGAAAGAAAATTTACAAAATAAAATAGATGAACTAAAATTAAAAGAGGATGTTTTTCTTTTAGGTCAAAGAAAGAATCCATATCCTTGGATGAAAAAAGCAAAAGTTTTTTTACATACTTCATATGGAGAAGGACTTCCAACTGTATTTTTAGAGAGTATGATATCTGGAACTCCTGTGATAGCTTATGATTGTCCAACTGGACCAAAAGATATATTAGGAAAAAATCAATATGGAATTTTGGTAAAGACTGGTGACAAAGAAAGTTTTGCAGAAGAAGTAATAAAGTTTTTAGAAAACTTTGATAAAAAAGATAAATATATAGATAAATTTTTTAAGGAAAAAATTTCAGAATTTTCATTAGAAACAATAATAAAAGAGCTAAAGGAAATATTATAAAGAAAAAGGATGTACTAATATGATATTAAAAAAAGCATATATAAGAGATAGAATAAATAGTTCAATAATTGATTTTATTTTTAAATTTTGTAAATAAAAAAAACGGAACAGCTAGAAAAAATATGTTAAGTATATATTTAATCTACTAAAATATTAGAAAATAAAAATTATGAGTTTTATAGATTGGTGGAAATTATAAAAAATTAGTTAATTAATTTTAAGAAGCAAAATTTGGCATAAATATAGAGTTGAAAGGAAGAGATTAAAATGAAAGAAAGAATAAAAGTAAGTGTTATAATTCCAGTATATAATGTAGAAGATTATATTGAAAAATGTCTAGCTTCAGTAGTTAATCAAACATTAAAAGAGATAGAAATAATAGTAGTAAATGATGGAACTAAAGATAATTCAATAAAAAAAATAGAAAAATATTTTTCAGATTCAAGAATAAAAGTAATAAATAAAGAGAATGGAGGACAGTCATCCGCAAGAAATGCAGGATTAATAATAGCAAAAGGGGAATATATTTCTTTTATAGATAGTGATGATTTTATAGAAGAAAAAATGTTAGAAGAATTATACAATGGAAGCGAAAATGCTGATATAGTATTTTCAGATAATTTTAATTATAATATGGTTGATAGTAAGGTTTTAAAGGAAGAAAGGGAATTTTTCTTTGATAATCTGCTTAATAAAGGTAGTTATATTTGTATGTATAGTTCAGCAGTTGTATGGAATAAAATATATAAAAAAGAATTTTTAGAAAAAAACAATTTAAATTTTATTGAAGGAATAATTCATGAAGATGATATTTTTACAATAAAAAGTCATTTTTTAGCTAAACAAGTAAAATATATAAAAAAATTTCATTATTATTATAGAATTAATAGAAAAGGTAGTACTATGTATGATAAGAATAAAAATAAACATTTAGAAAATTATAGAATAGTTTATGAAGAAATAAAAAATTTTTATAATAAGTTTAATGGAAATGATTTTGAAAAATTGAGAATTTATCTATTAGAGAATTATTATCTATTATTTAAATGGAGACTGGAAAATAATGTAAATAAAATAGAAATAAAAAATTTTGAAAATAATTTAAAAAAATACTATTCTGAATTAAAATTATCAAGATTAGAAAAAAGAATAATAGAAGATGATGTTAAAAGAGTATTAAAAAATAGAGAGTATAGTTATATTAATTTGTTTGATAGTTTTTATTGGAAAAATAAATTTATTAATAAAAAAATTTTTAGAAGAATTATTGAAGAAAAAATAAAAAGAATTATAAAAAAATAAATTTGAGAGTGAGTTGAAATGATATTAAAAAAAGCATATATAAGAGACAGATTAAATAGTCTAATAATTAATTTTATTTTTAAATTTTGCAAATTTGAAACAGAAAAAAATATTTTAATAAAATCTATGGATGGAATAGGTGATATTTTAGTAAGAAGTAAGCTTGCAGAATTAGTAGCAGAAAAAAATGGATTAGATAATTCTAAAGTTTATTTTTTAATGAAAGAACAATATAAAAATTTAGGAACATTTTTAGGATATAATGTTATTGGTCTTGATAGAAAAACTGAAAAAAATTTATTAAAAAGATTTTTTAAGTTTTATGAAATTAATAAAAGATATAAATTTAAAAGATATATAAATTTAGAGTTTGGAAATGATAATATTACTGCTAATATTATAGCAAAAGAAAAAATTGGAAATTTAGATGAGAGTAAAATGACAAGTTGTTATAATAAATATTTTACTAAACCATTTAAAGTAAGTGAAAGTCATAAAAAAATTTTAAATAAAATGAGAGAATTTGGAGAAAAGATTTTAGAAAGAGAAGTATCTTTAGAAGAGATTATTCCAGATTTAAGAGACAAATTTCCTATTGATAATAAAGATATAGTAATAGCAGTTGGTTCAACAGCAAGAAATAGGGTATGTAGTCCTTTAAAAATGAAAGAGTATATAGAAGAGATATTTAAAATTTATCCAGAAGAAAAAATAATTTTAGTAGGAAATGGAAATTTACAAAAAGAATATGCTAAAAAAATAATAGAATTATTACCAAATAAAAAAATAATAGATTTTGTAGATAAAACTAACTTAATGGAAGCATTTGAATTAGTAACAAAATCAAAATTATTTGTAGGATTTGAATCAGGATTATATAATTTATGCTTTGTTACTAGAAAAAAAGGGATTGGATTGTTTAGAGATATTTCTGTTCCTTTTGCTCATGAAGTGCCTTGGTTAAAAAATATAGGACCTTCAGAGAAAATAGATAGAAGTGTAAAAGATGAAGAGTATCCAGATGAAAAGATAAATAGTATATCAGTAGAAAGTTTTAGAAATGCATTAGAGGAATTAAAATGATGAAAAAAAATGTGATAATAAGAAGTGGTAGCCTTAGAATGGGTGGTTTAGAAAGAGTTTTAATAGAGGTTTTACAAAATATAGATAAAAAAAAATATAATTTAACATTAGTTGTTGATGATGATTGTGGAGAAGACAATATTTTTGAGAAGGATATTCCTAAAGAAATACCATATTATTTTTTAAAACCTCAAAAGTTAATAGAGAAAACTAACTATTATAAATCAAGACGAAAAAATATATTATATAAATTAATGTATAATATTTATATGAATATAGAGACATATATAAAAAGTAGAAATATAAAGAAATTAATAGAAAAATTAGGGAAAATAGATATATTTATTGATTATGATGCTGGAGCTACTAAATATATTGAAAATATAGAAGCAGAAAAAAAAGTGGTATGGATACATAATTCAATTCCTAATCTGAAAAAAAGTAAAAATAAGATTAAAAGATTTGGAAAAAGATTAGAAAAATATGATAAAATAGTTGCTATCTGTGATGAGATGAAAGAGGAGCTAATAGATATTTATCCAAATTTAAAAGATAAAATACTAAGAATATATAATCCTTTTAATTTTTCAAGAGTTTTAAATTTAAAAGATGATTTGAGTGAATTAAATGAAAAAGATAGAAATTTATTGAAAGAAGATTATTGTATTGCTATATCAAGATTAGATACAGTACAAAAAGATTATAAAACTTTATTAAAAGCTTTTCAGATTTTAAAGTCAAAAGGAATTGATAAAAAATTATATATTGTTGGTGATGGTCCTTCAAAAAAAGAGATAGAAAATATGATAAAAGAATATGATTTGATTGAAGAGGTTAAACTTTTAGGAAGATTTAAAAATCCATACGTATGGTTAAATAATGCAGATTTTTTTATTCATAGTTCTAAATATGAGGGATTTGGGCTTGTATTAATAGAAGCTGCAATATTAGATAAACTAGTAATTTCTTCAAATTGCCCTGTAGGACCAACAGAAATCTTAGAAAATGGAAAGAGTGGAATTTTATTTAATGTTGGAGAGAGTGAAGAATTGGCAGAGAAAATAGAAAAAGTATTAAATGATAAAAATTTAAGAAACAGATATATATTAAGCATGAAAGAAAGAAGAGAAGATTTCAAAAAAGAAAATGTTTTAAAAGAGTATGAAAAATTAATAGATGAAATTTAAGGAGATTAAATTGAAAATAGAAGAGGAAAAATATTTAGATTGGAAAATATTTTTTTCACAAGAAGAAAGTAATGCTATAACTTTGGGAAAAATAATTTTAAATGGAGATTATAGAATAAAAAAAGTTTATAAAGATACTAAAAGAAATTATGTAGCACAAGTAGATATAGGAAATAGAAGCTATATTTTAAAAGAGTTTCGTTCAGAAGTTATTATTCCTCAAAGAAAAATACAAACTTTATTTAAAAAAGGTGAAGCATTAAGTACTTTAATAAATACAACAGAAGCTATTGAATTAGGAATAAAAGAGTTAGTAAAACCTATTGTAGCTTTAGTAAAGAAAAATCTAACAATAAAGCAAAGTTATCTTTTAATGGAATATGTTGAAGGAGAAAAAATATCAAGTATAGAAGACATAGACAAGATAATGGAATTAGTAGAAAAAATTCATAAAAATAAAATATATCATGGAGATCTGAATACTTCAAACTTTATAAAAAAAGGAAATAAAATTAGAATTTTAGATACACAGGGAAAAAAGGAAAAAATAGGAAGTTTTAAAAGATGGTATGATATTTTTACTTTAGAAAATGATTTGTTAGTAAAAGAGTTGAATTATAATGTTAGAGATAAATATTATTTAAAAGAGAAAGATATTTGGTTTTATTTAGCTTATCTATTAAAAAATTTTAAAAATACTAAATTAATAAAAAAAATAAAGGCTAAGAAAAAAGAACTTAGAAAAAAAGGGTGGAAAATATAAAATGAAAAAAATTTTAAAATATAAAAAAGAATTAATTTCTCTATTTTCAATAATATTATTTTTTTTAATTGCAAGAAAAGGAAAAGAGAGATATATTTTTGATATTTTTTTTATAATATCAACATTATTTTTAATAAAAATAAAAGATATAAAACTAAATAAATATTTGATTTTTTCTTTATTAGGCTATATTACTATAGTAAGTTTTAATTTTTTTTATACTAGAATAGTAGGAATAGAAGAATTCTTAAACTATATACTTTATAGTTATATAACATTTTTAATATTAAGTCAGGTAGAATTAAAAGAAAAAATTTATAAAAATTATCTTTTCATATTTTCAATATTTACTTTAATTTTTACATTGAAATCTGTAAGCATATGGTATGAAACAGGATTTAAAGCAGGATATAGAAATTTTGAACAAGGAATACCTACTGTTACATCAATAGAAGTAGGAGTTTATGTTTTAATATGTTTTATTTCAAGTATTTATTCTAAAGAGATTTTCAAGAAGATTATTTCTTTTGTTTGCTTTTTTATTTCTATACTGTCATTAGTTTCTATAAATTCACGAAGTAGTTTAATGACAATACCAGTAGTAATTACTGTAATAATTATAGTCAAATATTATAATAAAATCAAATTAAAATATCTTGGAATAATTTTATTGATAGTAGCTATTTCGTTTCATCAAATACAGAAAACAAATATTGAAAAATATTTTTATAGAGTAGAAAGAACATTAAATATAGAAAATTTAAAAAAAGAAGCGAGAATAGAAATTTGGAAAAATGGTATAGAAAAATTTAAAGAAAATAATTATAAATCTTTAGGATATAAATATTTTGAAAAAAATAAAATTAATAATAGTCATCCACATTTACATAATATTTTTTTAGAGATATTAGTAACTCAAGGATGGTTATCTTTAATATTTTATATTCTTTTTAATATTTTTTTATTGAAAGAAATGATCAAGAAGATAAGAATAACAGATATAGAGAGTCAAAAAATTATGAATTATTTAACTGTCTCTATACTTATTTTTTATAATTTATCAGGATTGGTAGATGCTAATATTTATTTTAAAAAAGTAAATTTGTTAGTTTATTTTTTATATGCTTTAGCATTATGTAGTGTTGAAAAAGAAGAAAAAATAATTTAATTGTAAAATAGTATTAAAATAAGTTTTTAGTTTTAATATTATTTTATTTATTAAAAATAGTCAATAATGAAGGAAAAATATGAAAGGAATAGTATTAGCAGGAGGAAATGGAACAAGACTTCATCCATTAACAATAAGTATATCAAAGCAGATATTACCAATATATGATAAACCAATGATTTATTATCCATTATCAGTATTAATGCTAGCAGAAATAAGAGATATTTTAATAATTTCTACTCCTAGAGATATAAATTGTTT
>ERZ791617.1102-NODE-1102-length-11559-cov-1.6682_pt1 | contig 11559 bp, 9 predicted proteins | sample MGYA00510272_ERZ791617 | MGnify/ENA primary metagenome ERZ791617 (study PRJEB30046, sample SAMN00715200) | human gut metagenome | study: EMG produced TPA metagenomics assembly of the A metagenome-wide association study of gut microbiota in type 2...
CTTACATGCCTCTTCAAGCACATATTCACCTATTGAAGTAATAAGTCCAAGATATTCAGCCAACGGAATAAAATCTCCCGGCCCTAAAAATCCAAGCGCCGCACTATTCCACCTTACCAGTGCCTCGCAGGACACGAACTTATTAGTCTGTACATCCATAACCGGCTGATAAAATACCACAAATTCATCAATCTGCGATGCAATTGCCTGACGCATGCTGTTTTCTATGTCAAGCCTTTTCTCTGTATTATGCCGGCCTTTACCGTCATAATAACAATATCTGTTTTTACCTGACTTTTTAGAATCATACATAGCAATATCTGCAAGACGGATAATCTCATTACAATCTGTACTATCATCTGGAAATATAGCAATCCCCATACTCATTGTACAATAATATTCTGTTGCTGAAAGATACCATGGCTTGTTAAACATATCAATAATATTCTTTACAATCTTATCAATATCAGAATAACATTCTTTTGTTATAATAATAACAAACTCATCTCCACCCATTCTGTAACAGTGATCCTTAAGATTAACCATTGCCTGAAGACCAGCTGCTATCTGTTTTAAAAGCATATCTCCATATTGATGTCCAAGACCGTCATTAATATGTTTAAAATCATCAAGATCTATAAATAATACGGCGCCCTTCTTATTACTCCTTACAGACTTTTCAATCTCTTTAGGCAGGTCCAGCTCACACTTCATTCTGTTATACAGACCTGTAAGAAAATCATTATGCGCCTGATATTCAATTCTTTGCTGATTCTTCTTTTTCTGTGTAATATCAACTGTTGTACATACGAGCGCCTTGCTTCCATCAATCCATTTAAGGTCAGAAAACCTGACTTCAAACCATAAACCTGACAGAGCATCGAAATGCTCCATGCTTGCACATTTCTCTCTGTCTGAATGTAGTGTACCAAAATACTTTTCAATACATTCCTTTATGGTTCTTCTTACTTCCTGTGACGTATTGGCAATATCATTTTCAAAGAAAATGGAACCATCCTGTGCACTGCACACGATTATTCCCGAACCAATATTACTTAATATGTCCCTAAGCACTTCATATGAAGCAATAAGTGAATTTCTTGTTACTTTCTTTTGTGCAATACTCTGTATGACCTTAGACACCAAATTGATAAAATTAATATCCATATCCTCAGGATTAATCTCATTCTGCGTATCAAACATAGCAAAATACATCTCAATTCCTTCGTTGATATATATTGGAATCGTAACACTTGTCTTTATTCCAAATTCCCTCATCTGCTGCCTTATCTTATCATCCAGTGTATCATCTGTATGGATACATATTCTCATATCATCTGCTATCAGAAGAAACTTATCATATGCCATTCCATCTATAAGCACATCATCTGCCTCTTCTCTTCTACATTCAGCAATCTTTATAAGGCTCTTATGTTCCTCACTTATCTGAATCACACATAAATTAGTCACGTCAAGATATTCCTGTGCCCTCTCAATAATAGCACGTGCAACCTCTGTAAATAATCCCTTATCCCCCAGAAGCTGTACAATATCCGTAAGCACGCTTTCTCTTAATCTGTTTTCCTTCAAAATAATCCCCCGGTTCATGATTATATTTAATTTATAATAATTCACACATTCATATTATACACATGCATATATAAATACATTTTTTATTATTATACCCCATTTTGACCCTTTTGAAAATACTATCTTGATATTTTTCAAGGTAAAAAGCGCAAAAAAGCGGAACAGCCACATTATAAAAATTCATATATAATATAGAATTGTTTATTATTTAAACATCTATATTCCATATAACTTTTTTAATGCAGCAATCCCGCCTGAATAAACGCCATATAACTTTTTTAATACAGCAATTCCTCCTGAATAAACACCATATAATATATTCATAACCCTTTATATCAAGAAATGCCAATCACACTTCCAGCATCTGACATATAAAATATGATTTAAAAAAGCACTTTGCACTTATTCATATCTACATTTTTCTTAATATAATCACCGGCTGCCTCTCTTTGTTCTTCTGACATGTCAGCCTGTCTTAACATGACTACCATTTTACCTTTATTAAACATCATATAATAGCCAAACTTATTATAAATAGTAGTAAATTCATTCCAGTCATAATTAGTAATTATATTAAATTCAGTTATCTCCGCAAGAATGCCATTCTCCATAAGAGTAATTGTACATGGTGCCGCCTCTGATGGATCTCTGTTCTTAAGGTGGTATGATACACTGTTTTTAAACTGAAAAAAGAATATATATAACGGATAGCACCAGCATGCAGCATATATTACGGCAATATATGTTGAAAGATAGCCCATACATATAAGCACTATTGAAATAACCGCAGGAAGCCACGTAAGTATAAGTTCAACAGGATTCCTTATAAAACGGTTCCAGAATACAATCTTTTCGTACTCTTTACCACTTGCCTTTAAAGTAGTCTCGTATTTTATATAATCCATGATAACCTCAATTCTAAATTTAATTAAAGCCAATCCACTTATTCATGAATCTGTAACCGGCTCTTGAAATAAATCTTCCTGTTTTTCCCGGAAGATTGACAGAATAACCAAGAATTGAATACCTCAACATGCTATGAAGCTTCTTATCCTTCTTAGTATAATCCCAAAGTTCCTTTTTCTTTGCAAGATTTTCTTCTGTTCCCGACAATATAAGAAATATTGATGATACCTCCATCATAATTCTTAAATAATTACGCATATACATCTTACATTTCTTATTATCAATATCACTTTGCAAAAAGAAATCTATCATTCTCTTTGTAACTCTTATCTGCTGGTCAATTCTTGATATCATAACCGTCTCATTAACAGACTGGTCATCCCTTCCTATAAAGTATCTGTAAAAATTAGTATTTATATAATACATCTTCTTAACCATAGGTAATGGTTCAAATACAAATATATTATCCACATAAAATGTATGCTTAGGAAGCTCTAAGCCGCAGTCCTTAAGAAGCTGTGTCCTGTATATAACGCTGTGCATAAGAATATACTGGTCTATCTTAAACTTGCCAATGTCATCCCAGCCAAACATCTGCTCTTGTGGAAAAACATTATCATACTGTATAACTTTCTTTCTCTTAGCACCAACCTTTTCATATACATAGTTGGCAATCACCATATCCGGCTCATCGTCTTTTTCAAATGACTTTAATGTTGCAAGAATTTTCTTATAACTCTTCTGGTCTACCCAGTCATCACTGTCAACCACCTTAAAATACTTTCCTGTAGCATTGAGAAGCCCCGTATTAACTGCCTGACCATGTCCACCATTTTCCTGATGTACCGCCTTTACAATCGTTGGAAACTTCTCAGCATATTTATCAGCAATCTTTGCCGTATCATCTTTAGACGAGCCATCATCTACGATTATAATCTCAACATCTTCTCCACCTGTAAGAACTGATTTTATGCACTTTTCCATATACTCTGCCGAATTATAGCATGGTATGGCAAATGATAATATTTTCATAACCAATATAAGGATTTCTCCTCTGCTATTTAATAAACTTTTGCAATAAATAGCTTTTCCTTTCTAAATTTTCATACATTTTACATTCTGTCAGGACATTCAATTGCTAATAAATCTATACACTGTTCAAGTACTGCCTTAGTAACACTTATTAATGCAATATATCCCTTCTGTTTATCAGCATCTTCTTCCGCAAGAATCTTAGTATCATGATAAAATCCATTAAATGCATTAGATATCTCATATATAAACTGGCATATCTTATGTGGTGCATTATCCATATATGCTGACTTAATTACATCTGAAAACTTAATAAGTGCAAGTTCAAGATTCTTTTCACTCTCTCCGGTTGCCGGATTAATCTTAAGTTTCTCAAGGCTTCCACCATTCTCGACATATTTAGCAAGAATTGACTTAATTCTTACGATTGTATACAGAATATATGGACCTGTATTTCCTTCAAATGAAGCGAATCTCTCCACATCGAAAACATAATCTTTAGATGCCTGATTAGATAAATCTCCATATTTTAAAGCTGCAAGTCCTACCGTCTTAGCAGTATTTTTGGCTTCTTCTTCTTCCATAGTCCTGTTTTCAGTAATCTTTTTATATACAGCTTCGTCAATATCTGCAATCAGATGTTCAAGACGCATTACACCACCTGAACGTGTCTTAAACGGCTTGCCATCCTTTCCATTCATTGTACCAAAGCCTAAGAATACCAGCTTAGTATCAGGCTTTACAATACCAGCTTTCTTTGCAACACGGAAAACCTGTGTAAAATGAAGCTCCTGTCTTTTATCAGCCAGATAAATATACTCATCAGGATTAAATAACTTTTCTCTTTCTACCATTGTGGCAAGGTCTGATGTCGCATAAAGTGCAGCACCGTCAGACTTTCTTACAATACATGGAGGCAGTTCCTTAGTATCTGTATCCTCCTGTATATCAACGACCATAGCCCCCTGACTTTCATAGGCAATCCCCTTATCTATCATGTCCTGAACCATATCAGGTATATAAGGCTGTGCATCACTTTCGCCTTTCCAGAGGTCAAAATGCACATTAAGATTGTCATAATTCTTCTTTAAATCAGCCTTCGAAACATTCATTATATGCTTCCATATAGCTGTACATGCCTTATCTCCGCTCTGAAGCTTAAGCGTTGACTGATGGGCTCTTTCTTTAAAGGCCTCATCCTCCTTAGACTTTGCACTTGCCGCAGGATATATCTGCTCAAGCTCTGATATAGTAAATGGCGGCTCTGTAGGATATTCTCCCTCAAAGTTCTCATCAAAATATGAAAGTTCCGGTTTTCTGTCTCTTAATTCTTCTATGATAAGTCCCATCTGAAGTCCCCAGTCCCCAAGATGTACATCACCTGTAACATTATTACCGGCAAATTTCTGTATTCTCTTAACACTTTCACCGATAACTGCTGAACGAAGATGCCCTACATGTAATGGTTTGGCTGCATTAGCTCCGCCATAATCAACAATAACATTCTTAGGTTTATCACCTGTCTCAAATCCAAATCTATCATTTTCCGCCATTTCTCCTACATAATCAGCAAGAAATTTCTCTGCTATAATTATATTGATAAATCCAGGTTTTACACTTTCGATACTTTTAAATGCAGTATCATCCTTTAACTTAGCAACAACATCATCAGCAATCATAAATGGTGCCTTATGATATTCCTTAGCCGCTGCCATTGCTCCATTACACTGAAACTCACATAAATCCGGTCTGTTAGAAATTGTTACCCTTGCATATTTCTCATCATACCCACACTGGATAAATGCTTCTTTTATCTTGTCTGTAATAAGTTCTATCATTGTCTTCATGACTTTCCTCCATGTATGAACTCTTCAAATTAAAGTATGTTTAATACATACATTGTAAATAAGTGAACAATAATTACATATTAACACATCCGCCATATAAAATAAAGCAAAAAATGACCGCATATTATATACCATATATTATATGCCAAAAAAATCAAAGCACCATTACACCTGAAATGATACTTTGATAATCATACTAATTAATTATGCAATTATAATATTTTAGCATCGTAAATATATATAACCTTTTTTAAAAATAATGCATGTGGCTCTGCCGGAAGTGACATCTGTATATCCTCACCATCAAGTGCTTTTTTAACATCCTCCGGTTTCTTAATTCCATTCCCAACATCAATAAGCATACCAGTCATAAGTCTTGCCATATTATGAAGAAAATCATTAGCAGTTATTCTTATTGCTGCTTTCTGATTCTTCTCATTATACAGGATATCAATATTATCAATCCTCTTTACAGTAGACTTACTCTTTCTTGCAGTTGTAAATGCTTTAAAATCATGCTCTCCCACAAAATATTCTGCTGCCTTACGCATAGCATTAAAATCAGGTTTTTCAAATGTATGATAACAATATCTTCTATTAAATACATCTGCTATATCCGCCGTATCAAGTCTGTACTCATACACTCTTGCCTTTGCATTCAGCTGGCTGTGAAATCTTTCATCTACAGCTTCAACGCCAAGAACTGCTATATCTCTTGGCAGGTATCTGTTAAGATAATTTCTCAGCTCATAATCTCTCTGTCTTGTATTAAGCTTAAAATTAGCCGTCTGTTCAAAAGCATGAACTCCTTTTTCTGTTCTGCTTCCACAATATATGTCAATCTCTTCACCTGTCATCCTGCTAATTATATCCTTAATCTTAGCCTCTATTGTATTAGAAGAACCGTCCCTGCCAAGACGCTGCCATCCATCATATCTTCCACCATCATACTGTAATACTATCTTATAATTATACATATGCTACTCTTCCATTGCTTTCTTTATAACATCTACTATTGCCTCTGCCTCAAAAGGCTTCTGCACAAAATCAACGGCACCTCTCTTAATTGTTCTTCTGACCTGCCGCCGTAACCATTATTATCTTGGCATCCGGGTCTATTCTCATTATCTGTGTTACTGCATCTATGCCATCAAGATTAGGCATAGTAATATCCATTGTGACAACATCAGGCTTGTATTCTTTATATTTTTCAACACCGTCTATCCCATCAACAGCCTCGGCAACCACCTCATAACCTGCTCCTGTAAGCATATTTCTTAGAAATTTTCTTGATGTCTTTGAGTCCATATTGAAACCTTACCTTTCATCTTTATCTGTCAGATTCTGCATATATTCCTGTAAATAATCCCCAGAATTATTAAATCAAGGTCAACTGCCCTGTCAGATTATATCCTCACTGCTTGCAATCTCTATACATTCATCTATTGCCATAATAAAATCAAAGGATATTCCATCCATATCCATATTAACCACATAGAATCCTTTATCACTGTTAATTCTTATATCGTCATAAAATACCGGAGGATGAAGTATCACTTCAACATCTTCTCTGCTTAATCTTGTGGCAAACGAACCATTAATACAGTTAATCATCTCGCACACTGCATCATATACATCTTCATTAAATGTATCAAAATCTTCACCGGCAAATTGTGAAGCAAGCTTTAAGAGTACATCCTCGTCCCCTTCAATGCCAAATAATATATCCATATCACCATCCATTATCTGACATCCTAAAAACTTACCTTCATACTCTTCACTTACAGTTATCCGGTTAAGAATTACTGAATCCTTAAGATATATCTTAAAATTCTTTAATATACATTGAAGTTGTTGAACATAACGTTCATTTCTCATCTTGACAAATGTAGCAACAAGTGCATCTACATCTCCTGTTTTAAGTACACGCAATTCTCTGTCTGACAGGCTGTTACCCATGTAATTCTTTGCAATGTACCTACTGAATAACATATCTTTCATATTCTCTCTCCTTGAATGAATTAAACAATAAGTACTTCTTACAATCCCCCATATGTAAGTCAATCCCCTGAAAATATAAATTCATCACTAAACTTTCCATCTCATCTCTATAATGAACTGCCTATATATTATGCGACAGAAACATTGATAATATGATTATTTATACATTTCTATGGTTCAATTATACTACACTTTCTGTCTATTTATCAAGACAAAATCGAATTGTTTGTACATTATCTGACAATTTTTTCACATTTACCGGCATATTATACTAATGCTGTCCACATAAAAAGCTGTGCATTAAATATGTTATACTATAAAAGATGTGTTCCCAAGCAGGAACCTCTATTATTTATTATAACAATAATTAATGCACAGCTTCAATATACATCAACTCATTTATAAATCAACTTATTTCTTACAATTACCTGATAAATACACCATCAGATGCAGCTGTAGTACTATCTACAATCTGTATTATTCACTGATTATATTATTACAGCAGATCTAATTGTATATAAATGTAATTACTTATCTTCTACACTATAATTAGGAGCTTCTTTAGTGATATGGATATCATGTGGATGGCTCTCTCTTAATGCAGCTGAAGACATCTTAATAAACTTAGCAGTCTCCTGAAGTGTTGTTACATCAGGTGCTCCACAATAACCCATACCTGATCTTAAACCACCCATAAGCTGGAATATGGTATCTTCTACAAGTCCCTTATATGCAACTCGTCCTTCAACACCTTCCGGAACAAGCTTCTTAGCACCTGTCTGGAAATATCTGTCCTTGCTGCCATTTTCCATAGCTGCTATAGAACCCATTCCTCTATATACCTTATACTTTCTTCCCTGGAATAATTCAAATGTACCAGGTGCCTCGTCACAGCCTGCCAGAAGACTTCCGAGCATACATACATTACCACCTGCTGCTATGGCCTTAACTATATCACCTGAGTACTTGATACCACCATCAGCAATAACAGGAATACCATACTTCTTAGCTTCTGCATAGGCATCCATTACTGCTGTTACCTGAGGTACACCAATACCTGCAACTACTCTTGTTGTACATATAGAACCAGGTCCGATACCTACCTTTACAGCATCTACACCGGCTTCACAAAGTGCCTTAGCTGCTGCACCTGTTGCAATATTACCCGCAATAACCTGAAGGTCAGGATAAGCTGCCTTAATCTGCTTTAATGTTGTAATTATATTCTTAGAATGACCATGTGCTGAATCGATTACAATACAGTCAACCTTAGCTTTGACAAGAGCATCAACTCTTTCCATAACATTAGCTGTAATACCTACTGCTGCTCCACAAAGAAGTCTTCCCTGTGAATCATGTGCTGATAAAGGATACTTAATCTGCTTCTCGATATCCTTGATTGTAATAAGACCTCTGAGTTTAAAATCATCATCTACTATAGGAAGCTTTTCTTTTCTTGCCTTGCCAAGAATCTTTTTGGCTTCATCAAGTGTTATTCCCACAGGTGCTGTAATAAGATTCTCACTTGTCATGCACTCACTGATTGGTCTTTTATAATCTTCTTCAAACTTTAAATCTCTGTTAGTAATAATACCAACTAATTTTCCATCGTTATCAGTTATCGGAACACCTGAAATCCTGAACTTTCCCATAAGATTGTTAGCATCTTCAAGTGTATTTTCTGGGTGAAGATAAAACGGATCTGTTATAACTCCGTTTTCTGAACGTTTAACCTTGTCAACTTCTTCTGCCTGTTCTTCAATAGACATATTCTTATGAATAATTCCGATACCACCCTGTCTTGCCATAGCGATTGCCATTCTATGCTCTGTAACAGTATCCATTCCTGCACTCATAAGTGGAATGTTAAGCTTAATCTTCTTAGTAAGCTGTGTAGATAAATCAATCATATTTGGTGTTACTTCTGAATATTGTGGAACTAAAAGCACATCATCAAATGTAATTCCTTCACCAATAATCTCACCCATTGTACTGTATCCTCTCTTTCTTTAAATAAATAGTATAGTGTATATTATTCCTCATCAAGGAAAATTCAGGCTGACATTGTGCCAGCCCTATTATATATTGTTTCATAATATATCAGAATAATTTTAAAATGTCAAACATAAATTAATGTAAAACTTTGACATTTTATTGTCATTTATAAAAGAACTTTTAAATATTCAGAATTCTTGAATATTTTATGCTTATATCACTTTACATTATATTGTAACCTTACATTATAATGACTGATATTTATTCTCCACATTTGTATGCATTTCTTGGCGCTGCTGCCTTAAGTGCAGCTTTCATTCTGTCATCAGGCTCTATAAATATTCTTACCATCTCATTACTGTTGTCCATTGTATATACCACTACAATATTATCCGACTCCTGATTAGATGTATAATCTGCCGTTCTTAATTTGCGATGTTCCATTCTTAATGCATCCTGTGAACCGGCAGGTGCAATAAGCTCTGCCCTGGCAATATTATATACGCCACATCTTTTTCTCATGGATCTTGACATTATCTTATCAACTGTCATGTCATTATCAACAAGTGAATATTCATATTCTGCATTATAATACTTAAATACAATGACAGTTGCAATCACAAGAATTGCAAGAAGTATCACTCCAAGTGCATATGTCTGTGGTATCGTCGTTACAGCAAGTATACATAACTGCCTTGAATACTATCGATAACCCTGGAGCCTTTGTCTTAATAATCTGCTCTGTTGGTAAATTATTCATCCTTTTCCTCACTTTGATTTATTATTTGTAATATTTTATGTGCATATATATCTACGCATATTAAATATGATTATATTATACTATTATAAATATTTGTTTACAACATTTATAAAAATCTATTCTATAACAATTTATAAAAATCTACTCTATAACAATTCCGCAGCTATCACCTATATGTGTCAATATAAATGCCATATCCTCCTCTGATACAGATACACAGCCAGCTGTAGGTCTTCCATTAGAGCAATGTAAAAAATAACAGCTTCCTGCCTCCGGTGTACCCTCCATGTTATAGCCTATAAACAGACAGTAACCATAAGCATCCGGATAATCAATTATATGTTCTGCATCGTCCCATTCTGTATACGGTGAATCTGTTCTTACATACTGATTATACACATCTGACCATGAATCTCCTACCCAGTAATCATATTCATCTACCTGCAGATATGGAATTATAGTACCCGGATCAGGATTAATCCCAAATGCAAAATATAAAGGAAATGTTCCCTGTGGAGTTACAGATGTATATGCACTTGCCTGTCCCACACCCATAGAACCTACAAAACCATCAGTTCTTAATATCTCTGTCCATACACCATCCTGTTTTTCATGCATTGTAACAGTAGCATGTACTCCTTCTGACTCAACTACCACAAGCTGTGAATATTCCTCCGCTGCCGGAAGCTGTGCAGCGAAGCTTTGCTCTGCCTCTGATTCCACATGTCCATTTACAACCTTCCATATTCCGGTTTCATCGCTTACATTGCCGTTATATGTAAAGTCTACGGCTCCATTTGTTATCTTCCACCAGCCGGCTTCATTTTCAGCCAGTTCTGTATAATCACTATCTATTTTACCATTTCTGTAATAATTCCACGTTCCATCCTCTGCCTGACAGATGCCATTCTTATCTAATATATTAATTGTCATAATTTTATCATCTGCAATAACTTTTACCGTTTTAAAACCACTGCCTATAATCATAATAAGCATTATAGAACTGATTACAAGTATAGTTTTTTTACATATATGCTTAATTATTTTCTTAATATTCATATAAATCTCCATTCCGCAGGCATTTTTAATTCCGGAGGAATCGCGAGCCGAATGTCAGATTTAACTCTGCGATAAGGGCTGCTTTGTGACGCCTGCAGCACAAATAGCCATTTCATTTATGAACTTTGGAAAATAATTGCATCATCATTATTTTTCACACTTTTTTCTCCTCGTATTATTAATAATTTTCTCCTATCTCGTGATATTTCTTACCCATACATATTTTTTGTAATGTATATAGACGGCAGGAAGTTTAACCAGTTCGTCAAGACTTATTATGATATATACCAACCATACCGGAGCATTGAATACGAATGCAGCTATAAAGCCTAGCGGAACCGCAAAACACCACATAGCACCAATATTGCC
>ERZ791617.1111-NODE-1111-length-11427-cov-3.82791_pt1 | contig 11427 bp, 10 predicted proteins | sample MGYA00510272_ERZ791617 | MGnify/ENA primary metagenome ERZ791617 (study PRJEB30046, sample SAMN00715200) | human gut metagenome | study: EMG produced TPA metagenomics assembly of the A metagenome-wide association study of gut microbiota in type 2...
AAGATCTATGCATCTTAATTTTCAAAAAGTGTGCAACTTCTTATTGCAATTTAGAACCTAAAAATTCATTATAAGAAATTAGAGCCATGCATAATTTGCACGGCTCTTTCACGTTGCATTAGAAATGAAACGTAAAAATTTGCGTTTCATTTGCGTATTGGTTTTGAAACGGAAATAAAGAAAAAGTGCAACGTAAATTTTACGCTACACTTTTCTACTTTCTCTTATGCATTTGGGGAGATGTATAAGCTTAGAAGTTATCCATATGCACTTCAAAGAAACCTTGCGGATGAGCGCAGACAGGGCAAACTTCCGGAGCGCTGGGGCCGACTACAATATGACCACAGTTGCGGCATTCCCAAATGGTCAGGCCGCTGTCTTTGCTGAAAACCTTCATTTCTTCGATGTTTTGTAAGAGTTTACGATAGCGTTCTTCATGACGTTTTTCGATAGCTGCAACACCGCGCATTTTTGCTGCGATTTCAGGGAAACCTTCTTCCTCAGCTTCTTGTGCCATTTTTACATACATATCGGTCCATTCATGGTTTTCGCCTTCAGCTGCTGCTAAAAGGTTAGCTGCAGTATCGCCTAACTGGTCTAATTCCTTGAACCACATATAAGCGTGAGCTTTTTCATTATTAGCGGTTTTCTCAAATAATTCAGCGATTTGATCATAGCCTGCTTTGCGGGCTACAATACCAAACCAGGTGTATTTGTTGCGTGCCATGGATTCGCCAGCAAATGCCTCCAACAGGTTCTTTTCGGTTTTGGTGCCTTTTAATGATTTCATATTATTCCTCCTTACTTCTGGCAAACTTATTTTAGAGCGGTATAAAAATATTGTTTCTCTTTATATCTGCCTGTTTGTATTCTATCATATAGAGTCAGTGTTGACAATGTATATATAAAGAAAATATTAATCATGCTTAAAAATGTTTTGCTGACAACTGGTAAAATTATTACTCATTCAGAACGAGTATAATAAAAGAGCATCAGTTGCTACAATTATTGTAGCAACTGATGCTTTTAATTTGCAGGGTATTATACGATTGTGCCGCCGCCGACAACTACGTCACCGTCATACATAACAACGGACTGGCCTTTGGTGATAGCGCGCTGAGGATCGTCGAAAACGAGCTGCAGAGTATCTGCGTCAGGCTGGGTAACAGTTGCCCATTGCTCCTGCTGATGGTAACGGATGCGTGCTTTCACACGGCGCGGTTCGGTGATAGCGTCGCAGTCGATAAGGTTGATGTTCTTGGCTGTAACGTTTTTTGTAAACAGTCCCTCGTTTGTTGTGAGGATAACAGCATTGTTCTTGGTGTCAATCTCTTTAACGTACATAGGCTGCGGCAGTGCCAAGCCCAGGCCTTTGCGCTGGCCTACGGTGTAATGGATAATACCCTTGTGTCTGCCGAGCACGTTGCCTGCTTCGTCTACAAAGTTACCGGGATAGAATTTCCTGCCCAGGCGTGCTTCGATGAAATCAGCGTAGGTGCCGGTCTGGATAAAGCAGATATCCTGACTGTCATGCTTTTGAGCGTTGACGAAGCCATGCTTTTCGGCAATTTCGCGTACCTGTGTCTTATACAGGCCTCCGAGAGGGAACATAGCGTGTGCCAACTGCTCCTGTGTGAGCGAATAAAGCACATAGCTCTGATCCTTCAAAGGATCAACTGCCTTGCGCAGCAGATAGCGGCCTTTGGCTTCATCATAGCTGATTTGCGCATAGTGGCCGGTGACAACATAGTCACAGCCAAGCTCCTGTGCGCGCACGAAAAGTTGGTCGAATTTCAGATAACGGTTGCAGTCAATGCAGGGGTTAGGTGTTCTGCCGTTAACGTAAGCGTCAACAAAACGGTCGATAACGTCGCGTTCAAAGCGGTCGGCAAAGTTGAAAACGTAGTAAAGCATGCCAAGGCTGGTTGCTACGCTGCGGGCATCTGCTACATCATCAATGGAGCAGCAGCTGTTGGCTTTGGAAACACCGATATCCTCGTTGGCAAAAAGCTTCATGGTTACACCGGTGCATTCGTAGTCCTGCTCCAGCATCATCAATGCGGAAACGCTGGAATCAACGCCGCCGCTCATAGCGATTAGTGCTTTCTTGTTCATAATTTTTCTCCTTCTGGTTTATCTAAAGTGCGGCGTACATCGCCTCTGTCGGTTACTATGTTATAGCCTGCTATTTTTACGCGTGCCTCCAGACAGCCACGGCATTGGGCTGCCTCCTCGCCGGTGCAGATTTTGTTGGCGTATAGCTCGTATTTTTTGCGTACTCCTATCGGAGAAAGGTTAGGCATCACGACGTTGCCACCGGCCTGCAGCCCCAGCTCGCGTCCTTGGGGATGGATGGTGCCGAGCGCTGTTGTCGAAGGCAGCAGCGCGTAAGGGAAGAGCAGTCGCAGGATAGACAGCAGGCGCAACGTCTGTTTCAATGTGCCGCTGGTCATATCCTTAAATGGTGTGTGTTCATGCGTAATGTAAGGACCTATGCCAATCATATCAGGCTGCAGCTTTTGCAGAAAGCGCAGGTCGCTGACAAGGTTTTGTGGCGTCTGGTAGGGGGAGCCTACCATGAAGCCGGAACCAACCTGATAACCGATTTCCTTGAGGTCAAACAGGCAGCGCTTGCGGTTTTCCAGGCTCATGCAGTCTGGATGCAGCTTGGCGTAATGCTCCGCATCCGCTGTTTCGTGGCGCAGCAGATAACGGTTGGCGCCTGCATCGAAGTATGCCTGATAGCCGGCACGGCTTTTTTCGCCAATGGACAGTGTAATGGCGCAGTCGGGATGCTGCTTGCGGATGGCGCTGACGATGGCGCAGATTTTGTCATCCGTATAATACGCATCCTCGCCACCCTGCAGCACGAAGGTGCGGAAGCCGAGCCTATAGCCTTCGGCGCAGCAGGCCAGGATTTCCTCCTGCGTCAGACGGTAGCGTTCCGCGAGGCTGTTGCCGGCGCGGATACCGCAGTAGTAGCAGTTGTTTTTGCAGTAGTTGGTGAATTCAATCAGACCACGGATATAGACCTTGTCGCCGTAATATTGACGGCGGAGTTTATCAGCTTCGCAGGCGAGCAGCTTGTTGATGTCAGGTTCAGTGCTTGTTATCAGCGTCAACAGCTCTGCGTCGCTTAGGTCATGCTCACAGGCGAGCTTATTTATTAAATTGGCAGCTGTTGACAGCATATTTTTACCTCCGTAAGCGGTTTACCGCTTCTGTAACCTTAGTTATAATTGTTTGAACTTCGTCCATAGTATTGTATTCGCACAGCGAAAAGCGCAGAGCGCTTTTCGCTGTTTCGTGGCTCAGGCCGAGGGCGAGCAGTACATGACTGGGCTCTAGCGAGCCTGCGGAGCAGGCAGAGCCGGACGAGCAGCAGATACCTTCGTTAGAAAGCAGCGAAAGCAGTGTTTCGCCGTTTACTCCCTGAAAGCTGTAGTTGACAGTACCGGGCAGGCAATGCTCACGGCTGCCGTTAAAACCGGCGCCGTCAATTTTATCTAAACCGTTGCGCAGAGCATCGCGCAGACCTGTGATATAAGCAGTATTTTGCTGCATATGCTCCTGTGCATCTTTAAGCGCTGTGGCAAGTCCGATGATGCTGGGAAGATTTTCGGTACCGGCACGCTTGCCGCGCTCCTGACCGCCGCCGCGGATAAGGCTTGTGAGCTGGATATTGCTCTTGGCAAATAAAAGGCCGATGCCCTTCGGCCCATGGAATTTGTGTGCGGAAAGCGAAAGCATATCGATGTTATCGCGCTGTACGTTAATAGTAAGATGTCCTGCGGCCTGCACGGCGTCGGTATGGAAAAGCACGCCGCGCTTGCGGCAGAGAGCACCGATTTCGCGTATAGGCTGGATGGCACCTGTTTCGTTGTTGGCGTACATGACGGAAATAAGACAGGTGGTATCTGTAATAGCTTCTGCTACCTGCGTAGCGGTGACGATGCCGTCAGCCTGCGGACGCAGCAGTGTTACGGTAAAGCCTTGTGCTTCCAACGCTTCAAGCGTGTGCAAAATAGCATGATGCTCCATGGCAGTGGAAACGATATGGCATTTGCCCTGCTTTTTGCCGAGGGCCGCAGCGCTGATAAGCGCCTGGTTATCTGCTTCGCTGCCGCCGGAGGTAAAGAAAACTTCCTTCGGCGCACAGTTCAGTACCTGTGCCACCTGCTGCCGTGCGCTAAACAAAGCTGCTGCACTGCGCTGACCTAAAAGGTGCACGCTGGAAGCATTGGCATATATTTCCTGAAGATAGGGCAGCATTGCTCTAACGGCAACGTCGCTCATTTTTGTTGTAGCTGCATTATCTGCATAGATAAATTGCTTTTCCATAATAGTAAAATATTCTCCTTCAATAGCGGAAATCCTGCTTTTACTTTTATATTATACGCTTACCGGCGTGAGATTTACAGAGTCAGCGTCTTTTTGCGGCGTATTTTGAGTAAAATTCAATTCCTACTGTCTTAATATGTTTCATATGGTACATTACAGACGTTTTTTTGTCAAGCAAAGAAAATTGTAATTCTTTTTGTTGACAGTAAGAAAAAAAACAGTATAATAATACCTATAAATAAACTATGATTACTAGAGATTACAAAACAGAGAAAATGAGGGATTATACTAATGAAAAGCTTGCATTTTGATACACGATGTTGCCTCTGGTTACCTGTTAATATAAGAAAGAAAAACTATACAACGATAATATACTGATTAGATGAAGATAAAGGAGCGATTTATTATGGCAATTTATACTAGCATTACTGATTTGATTGGCGGCACTCCGCTGCTGGAGCTGAAAAACTACGAAGCTGAAAACAAGCTGGAAGCAAAGATTCTGGGCAAGCTGGAATACTTCAATCCCGCCGGCAGCGTCAAAGATAGAATTGCCAAAGCAATGATTGATGATGCAGAGGCTAAGGGTGTTCTTAAGCCGGGGGCTACTATTATTGAGCCCACCAGCGGCAACACCGGTATCGGTCTGGCATCCGTAGCTGCTGCCCGCGGTTACAAAATAATTTTGACTATGCCTGAAACCATGAGCGTTGAACGCCGCAATCTGCTGAAGGCTTATGGCGCACAGCTTGTGCTGACTGACGGTGCTAAGGGTATGAAAGGTGCGATTGCCAAAGCTCAGGAGCTGGCAGAAAGCACTCCGAACAGCTTTATCCCCAGCCAGTTCACCAATCCTGCTAACCCTGCAACTCACAGAGCATCTACCGGTCCGGAAATCTGGCAGGATACCGAAGGCAAGGTTGATATCTTTGTTGCCGGCGTAGGTACCGGCGGTACTCTTTCCGGTGTAGGCGGATATCTGAAATCCCAAAATCCCAATGTGAAGGTTGTTGCTGTAGAGCCTGCAGGTTCTCCGGTACTTTCCAAAGGTGTTGCTGGTCCGCATAAAATTCAGGGTATCGGCGCAGGCTTTGTACCTGACACTTTAGATACCAAGGTATATGATGAAATCATCGCTGTTGAAAACGAGGATGCCTTCAAAACCGGTCGTGCTATTGCCCATAAGGAGGGAGTGCTCATAGGCATTTCCTCCGGTGCTGCTGTATATGCGGCAACTGTGCTGGCAAAACGTCCGGAAAACAAGGGCAAGGTTATCGTAGCGCTGCTGCCTGATACCGGCGAGCGTTATCTCTCCACTCCGTTATTTGCTGAATAAGCAGATAAAATACATATCACATCCCATTTCCTAACCAAAAGAAAGCAGTCCGCGCGGACTGCTTTCTTTAATTTAGAGCGCAAAAAACCGCCGGCTTTATGTAACCGGCGGTTAAGCATTAAATTGAATAATTATCAATGCTGCGAGCTTTATAATTGTCGAGAATATCCTGCAGAGTGATATTGTCCAGATAGTCTGCAATAACCTTGTTCAGTCCCTGCCACAGCGGCAAGGTAATGCATTCGTTGCGGCGCTCGCAGCCTACAGGGTTAAAGTCCAGACACGCTACCGGTGTAAGGTTGCCTTCTGTAAGGCGCAGAATGCTGCCGACAGTATACTCACGCGGTGCATTAACCAAACGATAACCGCCCTGAAAGCCGCGGTTAGCCTGCAGAAAGTTGGATTTATTCAGAATAGGCACAATCTGCTCCAAGTATTTTTTGGAAATGTTTTGTCTTGCCGCAATGTCCTTGAGGGCAACAAAGCCGTCCTGCTGATGATCTGCCAAATCCAGCATCATGCGCAAGGCATAGCGTCCTTTTGTTGATATTTTCATTGATTCTCCACCTTTGAGTTAAACTCGGTAATTATCTATAAACCTACTTAAATTATATGCTATTATGGATAATAAGTCAAATCTAAGAGGAAGAGCCGGTGAAATAATAAGCAACAGACGGAAGTATTTATGGATAGCGAGATTTTTATAAAGGTAATGCACAGCTTTTATCCACCAATCCACAAAAGTTATGCACATTGTGGATAACTTTTGTGAAAAACTGGGGATAAGTGGGAAATTATCGGGATAAATCCACCGGGAGAAGTGAATAACCTAATTTTAAAAAAATCATTTTTACATAGTATTTGCAAGTTATCTCGAATAGTGCTATAATCACTAGCTAATACTTGAATAGGAGGAAATACTCTTGGAACATAAAAATATTTATCAACTTGTTCTCGCAGGCGTATTGTGCGCTATAGGTTTGGTTGTACCTATGGTTATGCCGAAGGTGATTATCGGACCGATGTCCTTTACTTTGGGTGCGCATGCGGCAATTTTTTTGGCAATGTTTATTTCGCCTAAGGTGGCAGCTGCTGTCTGCCTTGGTACAACGATGGGCTTTTTTGTAACCACACCCCTGATTATCGCTGCGCGTGCAGCAACCCATATCATTTTCGCTCTGGTCGGTGCATTAATTATTAGGCGCTATCCGAATATTATGGAGAGCTTCGTGGCCGGTATCGGTCTGAATCTGGGACTTGCCGTATTGCATGCTTTGGGAGAAGTGATTGTGGTAGCCCCCTTCTTCTTCAGCGGTTATATGTTTACGCAAGAGCAGCTGTCCAATGGTTTTGTTATGAGTGTTATCGTGCTGGTGGGTGCGGGTACTGTGTTGCATTCGGTTATGGATTGCAGTATTTCCGTGCTGCTGTGGAAATTTGTCAGAGCAGCAGTACCTTCTATTAAACTGATTCGTGGCTAAGATGAGATTTTAAAATTTAAAACTAAAAGCGTGCATGCTTACTGCTGACTGATGTCAGCTTGTGCAAGCCTGCACGCTTATTTTTTATAATGCTTTAGCTGTTATTTTCTTGCTTTGGCAACTTCAGCAAAGGCAATTTCCGCAGCATCAATAGTCTTTTGCAAATCCTCGGGATTGTGAGCAATGGAAACGAAGTTTGTTTCGAACTGGGAAGGAGGCAGATAGATACCCTGCTCCAGCATGGAATGGAAGTAGATTTTGAAGGCTTCCAGATCGCTGGCTGCAGCACTGTCAAAATCAGTTACCGGTTTATTGTTGAAGAAGACGGTGAACATGCTGCCGAGGCGATGAATCTGTACAGGTACACCGGCCTTAGCTGCTGCCTTTTCCAAGCCGCCGGTCAGAATAGCGCAAAGGCTTTCTGCGCGGTTGCAGACATCGTTCTGCTCCATATAGGTGAGTGCTGCAATACCTGCAGCCATAGCCAGCGGGTTACCGCTTAAGGTACCTGCCTGATACATCGGGCCAGCAGGAGAAACCATTTGCATGATTTCGCGCTTGCCGCCGTAAGCAGCAACAGGCAGACCGCCGATTACCTTGCCGAGGCAGGTGATATCGGGATCGATGTCATAGAGGGACTGGCTGCCGCCCTGAGCGCTGCGGAAGCCGCTCATAACCTCATCGCAGATGAGGAGAGCGCCATATTTTTTAGTGATGGCACGTACACCTTCCAGGAAGCCTTCGTGCGGAAGAACCAGGCCCATGTTGCCCGGAGTAGGCTCCATGATAACGCAGGCGATTTCTTCGCCGCGTTCGGCAAAAACCTTTTCCAGAGCAGGCAGGTCGTTGAATGGTACGGTAATAGTGGTTGCTGCTACTGCCTTGGGTACGCCCGGGCTGTCGGGTACGCCGAAGGTAGCTCCGCCGCTGCCTGCTTTAACAAGCAGGCTGTCATGGTGACCATGGTAGCAGCCGATGAATTTGATGATGCAGTCACGGCCGGTGTAGGCGCGTGCTAAGCGCAGAGCGCTCATGGTTGCTTCGGTACCGCTGTTGACCATGCGGACCATATCCATGGACGGAACAAGGTAGCAGATTAATTTTGCCAGCTCGGTTTCGGCAACAGTCGGAGCGCCGTAGGAGGTGCCCTTTTCAGCCGCAGCCTTGATAGCGTCAGTTACGCAGTCGGGTACATGGCCCATGAGCAGCGGACCATAGGACATAACGTAGTCGATGTATTCGTTGCCGTCGATGTCATAGATTTTGCTGCCCTTGCCGCCGTAGATGAACGGCGGACACTGCGGAAGGAGCGTACGGGGCTGTTAACGCCGCCGGGGATATATTGGCGTGCTTCCTCAAAAGCAGCCTGAGATTTTGTATGTTCCATTGTAATATCTCCTTATTTGCCTTGCAGCCATTTTGCTACATCAAGCGCATGGTAGGTAATAATCATTTTGGCACCGGCACGCTTGAAGCCAAGCATGGTTTCCATAACGATACGTTTTTCGTCAATCCAGCCTTTTTCAGCTGCAGCTTTAACCATAGCGTATTCGCCGCTGACATTATAAACACACAGCGGACGGTTGAAGGTTTCGTGTACACGTTGCACAATGTCGAGGAAGGCCAGAGCCGGTTTAACCATGACGATGTCTGCGCCTTCTTCAATATCCAGAGAAACCTCGCGCAGAGCCTCGTCGCTGTTGGCGGGGTCCATCTGGTAGCCTTTGCGGTCGCCTGCGGACGGAGCAGAGTCTGCTGCGGCGCGGAAGGGACCGTAATATGCGGAAGCAAATTTTGCGGAATAAGCCATGATAGGAATATGGTTGAAGCCTGCTGCATCCAGTGCTTCGCGGATAGCCTTAACATAACCGTCCATCATGTTGGAAGGAGCAATCATGTCAGCACCGGCCTGAGCATGGGAAACAGCAACCTTAGCCAGCAGCGGCAGAGTTTCATCGTTGTTTACGGTGCAGCCGTTTTGCAGTACGCCGCAATGACCATGCTCGGTGTATTCGCACAGGCAGACGTCGGTAATGATAACCAGCTCGGGGTATTTTTCTTTAATCAGCTTGCAGGCCTGCTGTACAGGTTCGTTCATATCCCAGCCGCTGCTGCCGACAGCATCCTTGTAGGACGGTACGCCGAAGAGCAGGACAGCGGGAATACCCAGCTCAACAACCTCGTCAACACATTCCATAACGCGGTCGATGGACCAGTGGTAGTTGCCGGGCAGAGATTCGATTTCATGTTTAACGTTTTCGCCGGGAACGACGAAAAGCGGATAGATTAAGTCTTTTACGGAAACCTCAGTTTCACGGATCATTGCACGCAGATTTTCAGTAGCGCGTGTGCGGCGCGGACGGTATACAGGAAAACCGGTAATACTCATCTTGATACACTTCCTTATTTATTATAAAAATTTGTGATAGCGGTCATGAGGCCGTCGATTGTATATTCAGCGGCATTGATAGCCGGAGTATAGCCATGCTTTTTCAGGGTATCTGCGGTTACGGGGCCGATAGCAGCCAGAGCAGCCTTGTTCAGCAGTTCCTTCTTATCGCCGAGAACCTCCAGCAGGTTGGTTACGGTGCTGCTGCTGGTGAAGGTTACGATGCTTGCTTCGCCGCTTTCGAGAGCTTCGATAAGCTCATCCTTGTTTTCGCAGTCTGCAACGGTTTCGTAAGCAGTTACGACGTCAACGATGGCGCCGATTTTGCGCAGAGATTCGGGCAATACTTCGCGTGCAACCTTAGCACGTGCCAGCAGGATTTTGTCACCGGCGGTGATTTCGCCGGCAAGAGCTTCAGCCAGCTCTTCTGCTTTATAAGCGGAAGGAATGAGGTCGGCGGTGAGGCCGTGTTCTGCCAGAGCCTTGGCAGTGGCGCTGCCGATAGCGGCAAGCGTAACATTAGCCAGGGCGCGTGCGTCCTTCTTAGCAGCGCCCAGACGCTCGAAGAAGTAATCTACGCCGTTAGCGCTGGTGAAGACAAGCCATTTGTAGTCATTGATATTGGCAATAGCGTTGTCCAGCGGAGCGTAATCTGCTGCCGGAACGATTTTGATTGCCGGAGCTTCGATAACCTTGGCACCCTGTGCTTCCAGCTTTTTGGTGAGAGCGCTGGCCTGTGCACGTGCGCGGGTAACGATAACGGTTTTGCCGAAGAGGGGTTTGTTATCAAACCATTGCAGCTGCTCACGCAGGCGTACAACCTCACCGACGAGGAAGATAGCAGGCGGCTTCATGCCGGTTGCCTTAACGTCAGCGGCAGCTTTGCCGAGGGTGGTAATCAGAGTGCGCTGCTCGGGATGAGTGCCCCAACGGATAACAGCTGCCGGGCAGTCGGCGCTGCGGCCGTTAGCGATGAGCTCACGGCTGATTTTTTCGATGTTTTCTACACCCATGAGGAAAACGAGAGTGTCAACAGAGGTTGCCAGACCCTTCCAATGGATGGTGGATTCTCCTTTAGTAGGATCCTCGTGACCGGTAATAACGGCAAAGGAGGTTGCTACATGACGATGGGTAACAGGGATACCGGCATATTCGGCAACAGCAATAGCACTGGTTACGCCGGGAACGAACTCAAACGGCAGGCCTGCTTCACGCAGTTCGATGGCTTCTTCGCCACCGCGGCCGAAGACAAAGGGGTCGCCGCCCTTCAAACGTGCTACAACCTTACCTTCGGCAGCCAGTTTTACCAGCAGCTTGTTGATATCGGGCTGGCGCATGGTGTGGTTGGCGCTGGCTTTGCCAACGTAAACCATTTCTGCGTCCTTGCGGGCGAAGGCCAGAATACGCGGATCTGCCAGACGGTCATAAACAACAGCGTCTGCAGTCTGCAGGCATTCCTTAGCCTTGAGTCCCAGAAGGCCCGGGTCGCCGGGGCCTGCACCGATTAAATATACTTTACCTTGTTTTGTCATGATGTCACTCTCCTTAAAGAATAGAGGCCAGAATTTCCTGACCGCCGGCAGCCAGCATTTTTTTGCCAAGCTGTTGACCGAGGCTGACAGCGTCATCAGCCTTGCCGTTTATTGTATCACGCAGAATAGTGCTGCCGTCCAAGGCAGCAATGATTGCTTCAATGCGAATGTTTTCACCTTCAACGTCGGCATGTACGCCGATAGGAACCTGACAGCCGCCTTCCAGTAAGCCCAAGAAGGCACGCTCGGCATCGGTAGCCTGTTTGGTGTTCAGGTCGTTTAAGAAGCTCAGCATATCGCGTACTTCTTTATCCGCGGTACGCGCTTCGATTGCCAATGCGCCCTGGC
>ERZ791617.1114-NODE-1114-length-11348-cov-3.38537_pt1 | contig 11348 bp, 20 predicted proteins | sample MGYA00510272_ERZ791617 | MGnify/ENA primary metagenome ERZ791617 (study PRJEB30046, sample SAMN00715200) | human gut metagenome | study: EMG produced TPA metagenomics assembly of the A metagenome-wide association study of gut microbiota in type 2...
GCCATGTTCTTTTATGATCTCTCTCATAGCATTCTCCTTCTTACATATTTACTTCAATACATGTCTACGGTCAGATTTTCTTCTAATTTGTTTCTTACAATAGCCGGCAGTGCAATGTCCTGGCACAGCAATTTCAAAAAGAAAAGGACTTATTTTGGTCGCTGCCTTCCAATATTGGCAATTAAAACACTGCTTCATTGGCTGATTGATATTATATCCCAAACCAATTCTTGACATCTTTTCCTCCTAACCGCATAACCCGGTAAAAAAAGTTTCTACCATCTGTTTAAAATATCCGGCATACACACCATACATCACCGTAAACGCTATCACTGACAATGCACCTGCCTGTATGCCTCCGCCAAGTTCTTTTACTATCTCTTCCACTTAAAACACCATCCTTAAAATCCTGTTGCAGCCATATACACACTGACTAAAAATGCAAGCACTGCCAGTGCCGGAACTGCTTCCATTATCATTTCACCAAGATGTTCTACAATCTCTTCCACTACCTTGCAATCCCCCTTGTCTGGTGTGTTTTCTCAATGCCAAAAACCGGCATTTTATAACTATAGGATAACACCACATCTGCGGACACCGTCTCTCCCTCCGCATTAGCAGAAGGCGTTACGGCAAGTGTATAACCTTCTGACTGTGCCTGTGAGATACAGCTTGTGATCACAGCCTGATTAAAATCACTGTTTTCGATCTCTGTTATCACGTCTGCCTTATACTCTTTGGCAGCCGCTGTCTGCGCTGATGCCGTCAACAATGCCGCTGCTCCAAAAACACAGAGCAGATAAAAAAACAACGTTGTAAATGCATTGATTATATTTTTCATCTACATTCCTCCCGCCTCTGACAGCATTTCAAATAAAAACATCATGCCAACGACCAGATCTCCCAGCAACTTGATGGATGCACCAAAAACCGGATACGAATATAACATCTTAACCTGGAAAGCCGAACTTTTATTCCGGCGTTCTGCAGCACGGTTTCTCATTTCCTGGACCTGTACTAAAAGGTTCTGGATCTGCACCTTTGCATCTCCGGTACCGGATTCTGAAATCGCATACAGCATTTTCATGCAGCTGGTTGTTTCCGGGATATCGAAATTTTTACAGAAATCTGTGTAGGAACTCAATGCTTTCGGCTGCTCTTTCAAACGCTGCAGTAATGCATTTATTTCCGGAACCAGGATCTTTGGTGCGCCATCTAATGATTTTGCAATTGAAACCTGCACATTGCTGTGCTGCATTAATAATGCCATCTGCATCAGCCACTCTGGGAATGCCGCATAAAGTTCTTCAGATACCACACGTCTTGCAATATTCCTGCCAAATCTATGCTGCTGCAACATGGCTTTTTCATAGCAGCGCAGCACATATTCTTCATCCCTGCCGCTTTCTTCTTTTAACCAGTTCCTGGTCAATGTCTTTTCTGATTTTGCATATACGTAGATCATCCATAAAAGAAGTCCAAAAGATGTGACCTGTACCAGACCTGTTGTAAACACATTGTAAGGGGCTTCCATGTTGAGGATACCCGGAAGCGCATTTAACACATATAAAGTTCCGGCACATAAGGCTGTAGCCACAACAATGGATACCACATTGTTTGTATGTGCTTTTTTCTTTTCTCCCTGAAGCAGATATCCACGACGCTTCCATAATTCCACATCGTTTAATAACAGGGAAATGGAATCATCCGCCTCTCCACCATATTCCTCTGCACTGATCAAAAGTTCATGCAGCGTTCTGATCTTACGGCATTCATATTCTTTTTCCACAATGTCTAAGGATTCCCTTAAAACACCTTTTTCACTGTAGGAACATCCTGCTTCCAGATGACCGATTGCTTCCTCTATCACATCCTGCATATGCCCCGGTTCAAATGTTTCTTTCGTTTCTTTTAAGGCAGATAACACTTTTCCACTTTTCTGGAATGCATATAACATCTGTTCCATGTAAGTGGCAGCATCTGCAAAACGTTTCTGTTCATACATTTTTTTGTAGGTATCCAGAATAAACGCCGGAAGTGCCAAAAACATGGCGATCAGCACAATGACAAGCAGCTCCCATTTCAGTTGAAACAGTAAGCCGATCACTCCCATCCCGGCAATACATACACCAATGACAAATAAATGCGTTTTCCAGGAAAAATGATATCCGTATGTATAAACCTCTTTTGCAAGGTTTCCCGGATTTAAAAGCAGCAGATTTTTTGCCACACGGTTTTCTTTTTTGATCTGCTTTCTCTCTTTTATCTGTGTCTTTTTCAAACCTGTCACTATCTGCCCTCCTTCCGGTACCTGTAAAAACTTTCACAAAAGAACGGTTCTTTTATTCCAGCACGTTCTAATTTCAAAAGAATATCTTTTGGTATCTCCTCTGAAATAAGTTCCCCATCCTCTACCAGCATGTAAATTCTGTTTTCATGATCTTCCCTGGCATAAAAACAAAGCTGGTCTAAATATCTTCTGATCTCCCCATCCTGTGTATTTTCTTTCCGGATCAGAAGTCCAAGATTTACATAACGGTAAATCCTGTTTTCCATACGTCTCGCATCATTTACATTATTCATCATGCTCTGGATACGGTCTGGCAGCTTCTTCACATCATCCAGATGGATCGTTGTAAATCCATTGACACCGGTACTCCACTGTTCTAACAGTGATGTCACTTCCATTGACCTTGCCTCTGATAAAACCAGATAAGCCGGATTCTGTCTTAAACACGCCTTGATTGCATCCGTATAGGAAAAATTATCCTTTATACGAAGCTCTACGGCATCCGCTCCGGCATTAATTTCCGGATAATGGATTTCTAAAGAATCCTCGATCGTGATCACACGGCTTTCTTTCGGAATAAACTGCATAAAAAACTTTGCTGTTTCCGTTTTTCCAGCTCCGGGTTCCCCGCCAAATACAAAGTTCATACCCGCTCTCACACAGTTTAAAAGCAGATGCAGCACCTTTTCTTCACAAAAACCACTTTTTAACATTCCATCAATCGTGTTTCTTACCAGACAGGGTGATCTGCGGATACAGACGCTTGTCCCGGTTGCCGCCACAGAATCATGGATGATACTGATACGAAGTTCTTTTGTGTCTGCCTCTAACACCTTATTTGCATTGTTAAACTGTGCATCCACACAATTTGCAATGTTATGTGTAAAGGTATCTAAAAAGTTTTCGGTAACTTTTTCTTCTGCTTCTCTCGCCCTATACTTACCCTTTTTGAGATCCGTGATCCACAGGGCAGAACCGTTATAATCCACATCCGTGACATCCGGCTGCATTAAAAAATCCCAGAACACACCAAACTGTTCCGGGCTTGGTTCAAACATTTCACTCAAATTTAATTTTCCCTCCTTTAAAAGGTACAGGCAGCATGTAAATGTCAAAGACCAACCGAACATTTGCCGCCGCCTGTTTTTTTTTACTCCGGCCACTTTACTTATCAGCCTAATGCATTCATCTTTGTAAAGAAATTCGTGAATGCTGTTTTGAACTGCTCTAAAGCAATTCCGCCTTCCGTTGGATTGCAAATGAACAAGATCAATACTGTAATTGCAATAATCACTGCACCTCTTTTTACTGCACCACCATATTCTTTCATAAACTCTTCCATGGGAATCTTCCTCCTTTCATCGTTACTCGATTCTCCTGCAGGTGAAATCTGTATGGGATTAATTAATCCCTTATAAACACAGGAATGCTTTATCACATCGTTGTTCCTTCCAAAAGGTTATATATCAATTCATAGCGGCACATAACAAGGAAAGGAATTGTCTCTTTCAGACTGCAATATACGGAAAAATTTTCTCTTGCTTCCTGAAATGCACAATCCATTTTGTACTGTGACAGATTTTCCTTCTCTGCATTCTTTCGCCAGGCATTGTACTTCTCCTGGAGAGATCCGTTTTGTTCTTCAAATATTTTCAGATCATCCATCATACTTACTCCTGCTACACCTCTTCGTATTTTTTCATAGCATCTTTCATAAAAAAGCATAATTTCAAATGGTATTCTGTTTTTTAAATGACACCATGTAGAAAATTCACTTCTTACCTCTTCAAAAATGCAGTCTGTCTCATATGACATTTTCCCTTTTCGCTCCGCTTTCTGTCTCCACACTACATATTTTTCCCATACATCTCCATTTTCCAATTCAAAACGTTTTACCCGATTCTTTTCTACGTCTTTCCATTTCTGTATCCTGCTGGTCAGCGATGCTTTATTCTCCATCGTATTATAAATTTCAAACAGTTCCGGGTATTTCATTACCAGCCATAAATGTGCCTTTTCAATTCCTTCACTTTCAAAAGCACCTTTTAAAATACATTTAAAAACATAGTCTGTCAGGAAATGTGAAATCTCTATGGTAAACCCTGGATCATGTATATTTCCATTGCATATTGCAGATATAAAATATTCCTGCTTTATCAGAAGTGCCGTTGCATGATCTATTAATATTCTTCTATTTCTGTCAGCAGTCCGTTGCACTTTCTTGACTTTATAGCAATAAATAAATAGAATAATTATTGATATTATGTATATAATTGTAACTACTAACAAAAGAATCATCACCTCGTAACATTCCAACAATATATAATCTTCCTGTGCTTATAAGGGACAAATTTGCGTCCCTTATTTTCTTTTGGCAGCGTTCTATAACCGCACACTGCCGAGAGCCTGTCAGCCCCATCACGGTCTTCTCCTCTTTCTTTCGTGACTGTTACGTTTTATCCCCGTCAATGGGGCTTTCTGAAAGTCCTAAATTTCATACTTCCACCCGCACAAGTCCATTCAGTTATCAAGGTTCCATAAATTTAATAAAGGGAAACGTCTGTTCAGATTGAACTTTTCTTAGAAATGCCGTAGAATAAATTTGTTGTTTTGGTGGCATTTCTAAGAAATGTTTCCCGGAAGCCTTGTGATTGCCGTCACAGGGCTTCTTTTTTTTGATTCCCGTTTCCAGGAACCGATTGTCTGCATTGCCTTGATGCTACGGTCGTGAAGCTGCCGTGCAGACAGGATGCTATTTCTTATTTATATTTTTTAAATGTTCTTTTAACACTGTCATGTTTGCTCCGCACTCTGCAAAATGATGATACTTTGGGGGAAGAAGATAATATTCTTCTGTTTCATTTTCCTTTTTATTCCATTCTGTATAATATGGATAATTCTTTACCACGATTGCATAGCCATCCGGCAGATCATAGCGATAAAATGTTTCTTCTGTGCACTCATTTCTACACCAAATGTTCCAGGACTTATAACTGTTTATAAACTCTTCTCTCTGCGCCATGTTCTTCATGACAGGAAGTTCCGGCTGTGTTATAACAGATTCTTTATCTTCGATCCATCCGCATCTTCCATTGCAGTCTATCTCACAGTCAGCACAGCATTCTACTGTTTCGCCACAGCCACAGCACACACAGGTTCCGCTTGGACTTTTACCAGTAATGCAGCCTCTCTCATACGGCAGTACCTTTTTCTCCGGAACTGATTGCGACGTCGCAACAGATTTTTTCTTTTTCGATGTCTGTACCAAAGTATCTAAGGTATTTAAAGCGTCCGTCAAACTTTTCTGTTCTTTCGCTTTTTCTTTTAATGACCTCTTATAGTTCCTAATCTGCGATACTGTCATATCAGCATTGACCTTGAAACGTTCCTTTTCCTTTAATGGCAGCATTTCCACCAACTGGGAATAGGAATATTTCTCATATCTGTCATCGATCCACACCTTCCCGGAATTTGAGTTGTCTTTTGAGCAAAATTCCTTCCATACCGCAATCACACGCGATACTGCGGATTTATCCATATGGAAGTTCTTTTCGATACACTCATAGAAATTGTCATATCCTAACTCTTCATGGTATCTGCGCATCTCCATCTCATGAAGATGGAACCCTAAACTCATGTATCGTTTTTTGATATCCGCTATGTCCTGTTTCACATAGTTAAATGAAGCAACTGCAAGTTCATTTACTTCATCGCCGTAATAATCCTCACCAAATACAATGCCTGTTGTTAAATCCATATCATCACCGCCCATAATTTATATCCATCTCATTGCTTATTAAAGCGCATACACTGCAATCAGGATTAAATCTGCAATAATTGCTGCTCCAATCGCCACGCACCCATCTTTACTAATCAAACCAGCAATAATTCCAATAACAAAATTAACAATTATTGCTATGATCATAATCATTAAAACACTCATATCATCACCGCCCACAGTTTATATCCATCCCATATCTACAGATACATACCATCCAACCAATACCAAATTAAAAATATTTTGTACTACTCTCGATACCGTATCTCCATCTTCAATAACATCACTTTCTTCTAAACAAAAACATATAATCCCGATAACAAAATCAGCAGCTATTGCTATTACTACAACATCTAAAATACTCATTTCATCGTCCCTTTCCAACAGCCATGTGATCACAGCTACAGTTACCACATCGCAATAACCAGCTTTCTTCCTACCACCAGCCTATGTTCCAAGATCCTGTAAACTCTATTATTTCGACTTCTTTCTTTGGAATTGTGTATATTTTATCCTGATACCTAAATCTGTAATATTCTCTATGTTTTTCTATACACCTTGCGGTAAAAAAAGCCGATATACTTTTATATAATGCATCTGAATAAAAAAACAGTTCGATATCTTTACAACTTTGTAATTTAAACATTATCCGGTATTTGTATTTCTGTCCTGAATTTTGCTCTGACAAAAGATACATAGGCGTTACATCTAACTGAAAGCGTGCCATTATTACAATTATAATAATTACAACTACCACACATATAATACTATTTTCCATATAAAGGAGACCTCCCATGCCTAATAAAATCCTTGCCTTAGATAAACTTATTTCAAAATATACATCCTACATTACTATCTTTTTGTTCGTAATCACCTTCCTTACATGCTTCCCTTTATTCAATCTAAACTCTTTTCTCATTCCCCTTAATTTATCCAGCTATAATTTTGCCAAATGGCTTGTCGCAAATGAAAATAATATTTTCATATTCTTTCTTTTGTCTTGCGCCATTGAAACAACCATACTACTGCTCGAAATGATAGCTATTCGCTTTAATTCTTCATACATTTCACTTATGCGTAAAATTTTTACCAGTATTGTTACATTCAATATATAGTTTCTTCTCTTTTTACAAACAGCAAGCAATTTAGGAATTATAGAAATCAACTTGTCCTACATGGTTAATTTTGCTTTCTATTCTCAAAACATTTTTCTTACCATTTATACCTTTGCAGCTATAGGGTTTAACATATATATAAGCCTAGATCTTCTTGCCGGTTTCTTTGTTTCTCCAAAATAGCATATCGTAAATATTATTGTCTCCTCTCCGACAGCCACGTGATTACAGCCGCTGTCACCACATCCTCCGGTTCCCATGAATCGGATATCTCTCGTTCTGTTCCCTGGAGCTGTTCACGTTCCCATCCGGATAATTGCTTTGCTGCACCCTGTAATTCTTCATATATAGATTCCGGAATGGAGATTGTTATCTCTCGTTTGTTGTCCCGATCCATGTTGTCACCTGCTTTCTAATATCATTGACACTTACTCAACCTTTTTCTTCTCTTTGGCTGCGTCTTTCTTTTTAAATAAATACGCATATTCACCATTTTTCCCATCCCGGAACATCCTTGCCACATCCTCTGTGCTCTTTCCAAATAAAGCCCAAATGAGTTGATCAGAAGTTACAGGATTCTCTTCATCAAAGACAATGTTATACATACACCTCACCCCGGCTCGTTTTATTTTCCTGCTGATCAATTCGTTCTGATGTAGACTGTGCAAAAATAAGTGCCTGCTGAACAGCAACAACATATCTTTGATTTTCTTCTGTCAATTCACTAAATTTAGAAATAAAATCCTTTTCCTTTTCCTTTTCCATGTGAGTATCTCTCCTTTCTTTTCGCTCTCTATGTAAGCATATTAGCATAACTATGTAAGTGTGTCAACACTCATTTTTGTATTTTCCACTTGCAATGTAAGTATTCATATGGTATGGTAATTAATACAAGAAAGGAGTTCACACAAATGTCTATAAATGAACGTATTAAGCAATTACGACAAACATTAAATTTATCTCAAGCAAAATTTGCAAAAGCAATTTCTATATCAAACGGTTATATAGCCGGTATCGAACTTGGCAAACGCAATGTTAATGATAGAATTATCAAACTAATCTGTATAACTTTTAATGTAAATGAACAATGGTTAAAAGCTGGCGAAGGAGATATGTTTAAAAGACAGCCAAATCAATTATCCACACTTGCTTCATCTCTCTTTGAAGAATTAAAGCCTGAATATCAAGAATATATTCTCAAACAAATTGATCAGTTACTAGATATTCAACATAATGAAAAAAGTAAATAGATATCTCTTCTTAGTTCTATTCGAGCTACACATTATAAATTCACAAGAGGTATACTACGAACCAATGCGATAGAAATCCACCAAAGAGCAATTACTCAAATAGAAATTCAAATAACAAAAAGGGCAAATAGATGCCCTTTTTATTTTCTTAAATTCATGCAATCATATTTTCAACTTCGACATCTGAAATATATTTTTCTCTCGCTTATATATTTAATCGTTATGTTTGAAACAATTATACGTCACTTTTGTTTCATTGTCAACACTTTTGTTATGTTTGTGTCGTTTTGATTTACAAAACAAATATTGTATGATAACATATTGTTAAAATACGGAGGAAATAACAATGCAAGAAATAAATAAACGTTTTATACAACTTAGAAAAAAACTTAATATGAGCCAAGAAGAAATCGGAAACGTCATTGGCACAAAACGTTCCGGTGTTAGTAATATTGAAAACGGAATCCGAAATGTAACAGAAAAACACATTAAATTGCTTTGTTACGGTCCTATCAATGGACAATATATAAACGAAAATTGGCTACGCACCGGCGAAGGCGGGGATGAAAATATGTTTTTAAAGCCACAAAAAAACGAGCTTGTTTCCAGAGCAGCCGCTTTACTTGGAGAAAAAGACCCTGTCTTTGAAGCCTTTGTGGAAACATACAGCAGCTTAACTCCGGCAAATCGAAAAGTCCTTTTAGACTTCAGCCTAAAACTTCTAAATGCTTTGAACGATGCAACAAATGAATAGTTTTATACAAAAAAATGTGGAGATGATCAAATCGATCATTTCCACATTTTTTTATTACGCTTCTCTCGTCTTATCCGGATAAGACACTGCAAATGAATATACTGCAATAATATAATCGATATCATAACTGCTTTGCACTAACAAAAAAATAAGTTCCTTGTACTCTTCCATTGTCATACGCATTCCCCCATTTTTCTTTTGTTGAATACTACATTTTAAATTACCTACTCCTGACGATTTCATTCTACTACTACATCATACAATTTAAAATACTATCCATAACGATTTCCACATATGTGGACAGAAACTTCATTTATAATCTGATTCATATAAATCGGAGATTCGAACATCCAGTGCTTTGGCAATTTTTTCCATCTGAAGTACCGTCGGATAGCGAATTTCATTTTCATAATTACTTAGCGCTGCACGGCTAATTCCGCACCTTTGCGCCAATTCCGATAATGTAATTTCTTTCTCTGTTCTAACATTCCATATCTTAATAAGCATAGCTAAATTATACAGTAGATATTGCCAGTATTTTACTGGTAATTTCTTCCATTTTCTTATTACTTTATTGTTTTTATCAAATGACAACTACAATTTGTTTATTCTGCCATATTGTACGTTTCGCAAACATATGCTAGAATCTTTCCCATCAAATACTACAAAGGAGATTCGATTATGCAATTTTTAAACGTAGCTGCTTACGCAAGATACTCAACCGAAAACCAGGATGAAAATTCTATTGAAACACAGTTTGACAATATCGCCCAGTACTGTCAGGCGCATCAGTATAATATCGTCGCTCATTACTTCGATAAAGCAAAATCCGGCACTAATATCGAACGTGCCGATTTTCAGGAAATGATCTCTGCTGCAAGAGCAGGAAAATTCTCTGCTATTGTCATCTATGATATTACCCGTGGATCCAGAGACGTTGCAGACTGGTTTACTTTTCGAAAACAGATGATGCAGGCAGGCGTTCAGATCATATCCACACACGACAATATCGGTGACCTCCTTAACCCTAACGACTTTCTGACAGAATTAATTGGTGTCGGAATCGGGCAGCATCATGTCCTGACCTCACGTTTAAAATCTATTGATGGAACAACCATGAAAGCACATGAAGCAATATTTCTAGGCGGATGCCCGCCACTTGGTTACGATGTTAAAGACGGAAAATATATCATCAATGAATCAGAAGCCAATATTGTCCGCAAAATCTTCTCCATGTATGCTTCCGGAGAATCTTACAGCGACATTATTGACAGCTTAGGCGGAGCTATTGGCAAGAAAGGTCGTCCTATCGGCAAAAATTCTTTAAGCTCCATTCTTCGTAACGACAGATACATAGGAATTTACACCTGGAACCGACGCAAAATAAAAATAATGGGAAAATGGGCAGGCGGCGTGCCTAATGAACGAATCGTCCAGATCAAAGACGCTATACCACGTATTATTGATCAGCCGACCTGGGACAGAGTCCAAATCAGATTAAAAAGCAAAACAAATTCTTCCTCTAAAGCCACACGTTCCTATCTTCTGACTGGGAAAATAGTATGTGCAGAGTGCGGCGCACGTTACTGCGGCAGAACATCTGTGAACCAGCGAGGTTACCAAAACCCTTATTATGTCTGCGGAAATAAAACAAGAACAAGACAATGTCATTCCAAAAATATAAAATGTGAAGATCTTGATAATTTCTGCCGTAATGCAGTCCGGGAATATATCCTGAATTATGATTTATCCGAAACAGCTCAACGTGTCGTAACTACATATAATGCAACAGTTTCACAGTATACCAATGAAAAGAAAGAACTGGCAGAAATCTCCCGCAAAATTAAAAACGGTACAGATGCAATTTTAAACGGTTTCTCCAGTGAGGAACTTTTTCAACAGATGGGAAAATTACAGATGCGTCAAAAAGAATTAGAAAAGATCATTGCAGATGATGCTGCAGATGAACTCGATCTTGATCTGGTAACGAAATTATTAAAGAATATGCTAGAAGATGTTTCAACTAACATCGATGAAGTAGTAAAACAATTTGTAACAAAAATCTACGCCCATCCGAACGGCGATTGTACCGTACATCTGGGCGTAGCACATTTTACTAGTAGCGGAAGGGAGATTCGAACTCTCGACACCACGGGTATGA
>ERZ791617.1119-NODE-1119-length-11285-cov-2.60953_pt1 | contig 11285 bp, 7 predicted proteins | sample MGYA00510272_ERZ791617 | MGnify/ENA primary metagenome ERZ791617 (study PRJEB30046, sample SAMN00715200) | human gut metagenome | study: EMG produced TPA metagenomics assembly of the A metagenome-wide association study of gut microbiota in type 2...
CGGGTAGTTTTGTGTAATATTGCGCTACCTTTATCGGACTATCTTCGTCAAGCATTAGATATTCGATATGCTCTGTATTGCCTTCCGAACAAAGAATTAACCCGATTGGAGATTCTTCACCTTCTTTTCGCTCGTTCTTGTTCAAATAGCGAAGATATAGTAACATTTGCCCTTCGTATTCGGGCTTGAACTTCCCCAATTTGAGATCGATCGCTATCAGACGCTTTAAGCCACGATGGAAGAACAGCAAATCAATATAGTAATCAACCGCATCTACGGTAATCCGCTTTTGACGGTCAAGGAAAGCAAAATCTGTCCCCATTTCCTTAATGAAAAGCTGTATTTGGGAAAGAATTGCCATTTCGAGATCTTTCTCCGAGAATATATCAGGAAGCCCAAGCATATCAAGAAAGTAACTGCTGCGAAATATAAGGTCGGGCAATAGCTGGTTGTTTTCCTTTATCTCGTTCAGCTCTTTGCGTATCATATCTTCGGGTTTACGGCTAATGGCTGTACGCTCATAAAGTTGACAATCTATTTTTTCATCAAGTGTGCGAGTATCCCAATGCTCCATTCTGCACATTTCCACATAGAACGAGCGAGCTAGCTCATCTTTTACTCCCATAAGCGAACGAAGATGAGTCCAAGTCAATTGGGCTACGCACCGCATATCCAATCTCGTCTTCTGAAAAAAGATACGCACTGCGTACACAATGTTTGAGTTTACCATATCCCCATCCGCTTCCATATTTTACAGTTAGCCGGGTAGCCAATTTTTTGATGACTTGTTTACCATATTCGGCACGCTGATTGTATAGTATATCTTCCTTAATACGTTTGCCTACATACCAATTCGTCATACATATCTCAGTATTCAAATAGGTAGCTACTTTACACGTACTCCATCTATAATGCCACATACATCATTATACAATAGTTCTTCCGATGTGGCTAAATTCAAAATATCATCTGCCATAATAAAAATAAATTAATCATCCCACAGCCCCTCCTTGGCGTTTCATGTACATAGTCATTGATTCCAACGCATCGATGAATCTCAACGTATGCATAATGTCATAATGCTCGTCAACCAAACATATGCCACCATATCGTTTGACATAACGATAGACCTGTGGTATACTTAGCCCATTCCGCTCGGCAAAATGACTGATAAGCGACATCAGATATTCCGCCTTATCCCTCAATATATCACTATTCATACCGATTCTCAATTATACGTTTTTACAAATATAGGTATTTTCCATAAACCCGCTTCTAAAAAGCCATCGGTAAATTTTGATCGAATATATATCTTTTATACCTAATCCCAAGCATATATCCACCTCAATAATCAATAATGATCCGTAGGCCACCAAGAGGGTTTATTCTTGGTACCTCGCCCATCATGGGTACAGTCTACACAGCGAAAAGGAGCATAAATATTTGGAGTGGTTGGTGATCCACTATAAATGTAATAGGTATAACCATCTGGTGCTATTCCTGTTAAGATATTTTTCGCACAGTCATAAGAAGTTTCATAGAAATCTCTTAGTTCCGGCATAAAGCGTTTCATAATCGTTGTATTAGTTACATCCACATAGCCTATCACCCATTCTTTAGGATCTGATACGCAAGATATATTACCTCTTCTTTCCGAAGGAATTGGAGAGAAAATACTCCCAGCCTGTTCTATGTTCCTTTGTAAATTCACAAAATAGTCATACGCTTCTTTACGTATACGGTTTTGCTTAACGTCTATATAATAAAGCATTGTCAATTTATCATGATCACGGGGGATCTCTATCAATTTTCTCTTATAGATAAGATTTACAGTCAGTTTATTTGTCGATTCCAATAACATCGCCTTAGAACTATCACGTCCCCAGCAATAATAAGTATTTTTAGATGTATGCTTCTGAAATAAAGTGAATTTATCATCTAAAAAACCAGCGTTTGCAAATAGATCTACATGGAATTCCCATATCTCCTGATAAGTCCATTTATAATAAGTTGGCTCTACCTTGTTATCATGTGTAGTTACGCAGATATATACAGGAGTTTCTGATGCTGAACTTTCAACAGATATACTATCGATCACCGGAGTATCTAGAGGATTCAAATATTCCGATTTATATTCTTTATTATTCCAATTTATTGATAATCTATATTTATACGCAGGATTTAACTCTCCCATCGGTATTGTATAAACTCCATCTTTACTCACGTTCAACGTTTCAAAAACAGCTCCTTTATCTGATTCAACAAAAACATTCGCATCCGTTATCGACTCCCCTTCCTCAAACTCATCCAACATCCTTACGCTATGGCTCAATCGTATCCGAGTCGTATCATTAGTTATAAAACCATCCACTACCAGCAAACCACCTATTTGGTTCACAATATCAGGCTCATAATCGGAGATACAACCCATGAGTGTTAGTAACCCTGTTATGTACATATATAATCTTTTCATATATACACTTTCTTTGGTTGGGAAAATTCATTAATCTATTGATAAAAAATCATATCAATAAGGCTTATAACAACAAAACTTTAAGTTCTAAAATCATCCTTTTAAATTATAAAGGGACAATTAAGTTTTTATCAGAAATCTTAATCGCCCCTCTTAATTTCAGATATTTTAATATACCATTACCTTATATTTATATAAGTTGTCCCAGCGCCAACCCACGTATTACCATCATAAATATCGCATACTAAACGAGCGCCACCAACTGCATAAAAACTAACCGAACAATGATTTGTCCAAGGTGTTATATAAGCTTGCGGTGCTCGTATACTCCATTCCAATCTAGCACCCGGTATTAAAGGGCTATATTCCAGATGATACTCTTCTTGGGCATAACCCCCATTTAGTGTTACGTTAATAGGGCCTGATATAGTAGCAACTATCCCATTTGCCGCATTAGCTTGTAATATAGACTCTTCTATATTTTCTTTGTCCACGTCAATATTAGTTTGCTGAGCATACATAAACTGCATTGATAATAATGCAAGCATAATAAACAGAACTTTCTTCATGGCTCTAAAAATTTAAATTAATAAATACATATACAACTACAAACTTACTTCAAGCAAGAAATAGGATACTTGCAAATCAAGTATCCTATTCTCAATTCGAAATAAATATTTTATTTCCAAGCATCCGGCTGAACCAAATAAGGTTTGCCGTTCTCGTCGTTACCCATGGTCAATACTTGGTCATCAGGAACAGGAAGCATAGTCTTTGCCGCAGGAAGCACAGAGGCTGCCGCAAATTTCGGAATATATTGCTTTTCGTAATTGATATAAGCGCTCAACTCTGAGGACATTACATCACCACCCCAACGAACCAAGTCGAACCAACGCTCACCTTCCATCGCCAACTCAAGCTTACGCTCCATACGGATTGCCTTGATACAAACATCTTTGCTTGTGAAAGCCGCATGCGACGTAGGATATTCAGCGACCTTATAGTTTGCGGCCGCTTGACCGTTTTCTAACTTAATAATATTCACATCCAAAGCTGCACGTCTACGAACATCGTTTACTTGTGTCATCGCCTCAGATAATTGACCAGCGTCAGCTAAAGCTTCAGCGTACAACAATTTAATGTCACGCACACTAAGATATTGCATATTCATAGCAGAACCCGGTGCCCAACCATTAAATAAGTTCTTCATGCCAGCGGCCTCTTCCGCCTTACTAAACACGTGTTTCTTCGGCATAAAGATACCACCATTTACAGGATTACGAACCCAGTCATCCTTAGGCATACCCCAATCTTTGTAAGGGATTCCATAACGACCTACAGCAAAATCCAAACGAGGGTCTACCGCAATACTATTATCTGTTACGACAAATGGCTCATTTGTTCCCGTACCTTTCCTTGAAACAGTCGCTTTATTTCTATATTCACCATTCAAATAAGGTAAACCTTGCGCATCCACTTGGAAAGAGTTCACTAATTCGAAAGAAGGTTGATAGAAACCACAGCATCCACCGGGACCTGAGTTATGCGGATAATTCAGACAGAAAGGAGCACCACCAGTGTTTTCGTCAGCAGCAGAATATTGAACAGAGAAAATAGCCTCTTTACCATTCTCAGTCAGCGCATTGAAGTTGTTATCCAGATCGTCCTCCAATCCATAAGCTGCACCACTACTGGTTGTACCATTATTCACGACATCAGCTAAAACAGTTTTCGCGGCAGCGATGTCTCCTTTATGCATTAAGATTTTACCTTTTAATGCTTTCGCAGCCCAAACATTCGCACGACCAACTTCAGTCTGAGTTTCCGGAAGATTAGCGATCGCATCGTCAATATCCTTCAGTACATTATCATAAATATTAATATCATTATGTACTTTAGGATCATTCTCCGTATAGGTCTCATCAACCCAAGGAATAAATGGACCAAACACACGAATTCCCTCAAAATAAGCCAATGCACGCAAGAACTTCAACTCACCATAGCGGCTTTTACGATCGGTATCGCTCATACCCGGCATACCTTCAGCGCCTTGCCAAGCTTGAAGAGCTAAGTTCACTCGTTTAGCCATTACATAAACCCACGCCCACTTCTGCGCTATATAGCCATTAGTAGACAGAGTATTATACATCTCTATCTCATTCACCACGGATTGGTCACCCGGGTCGGAACCTTTATTGGCGTCACCACCATAAATACCACCCCATACCCAGTTAAATGGAGATGCTTGATAAGGATCATAACCATCCACCGGAACAGCCAAGCCTGCATAGGCACTAACAGTTAACAATTCCACACCCGTTGGATTGGCTAGAGCGTCCGGTGTCAATGCTCCTTGAGGTTCTTTCCCCAAGAAGTCATCGCCGCAAGAACTAAATGAAAGCGCAGCAAGATAGCCTATCGCCAAAATATATTTACTTTTCATAACGATTCTTTAAATTAAATTAAAACATACACACCTTAGAACGCAAAGTTTACACCAAACAAGAAACGTCTTGTTGAAGGCCAACCGCCCATATCAATACCTCTCTTCAAGTCAGCACCGACACCGTTGTCATCCACATCTTTCATTTCCGCATTTGTATACTCGGGATCCAAACCATCATATCCTGTAATGGTGAATAAGTTCTCCGCTTGCACATAAATACGTAAATTAGAGATAGTAGCCTTCTTCATCAACTCCTTCGGGAATGTATAACCTAGGACCAAATTCTTCAATCTAACGAAAGAGGCATTCTCTACATAGTATGAGCTAGAGTTCGTTCCGGAATAGGTATCAAGATAATCCAAAACAGGTAAGACTGCTTTGCTATTGTCAGCACCCGGTTTCCAAGACAAATCTCTCATGCGAGAAGATTTATTACCCTCGAATAACCAGAAATCAGTAAAGTATTTCGTATTGTTGAACAAATCATTTCCGATCGTTGAGTAGAAAAATGCCGTCAAATCCCAGTTTTTCCACGTTACAGTAGCGTTCAAACCGGCGATCAAGTCAGGATGAGGAGAACCGATAAAGGTGCGGTCATTTCCATCCAACTTACCATTTCCATCTGTATCAGCGAATTTAAACTTACCGACCCAAGCCTTAGCGTCCTCCGCATTTTTAACATCTTGCCCCAGAGGAGGTAACGCAAGTACTTCATCTACGTTCTCATAGAATCCATTCACCTTATATCCATAGAACTCAGAGATAGCATGTCCCTTTGTCGTACGAGTTACATTACCAGAGATACGTGTACCGCCTCCCCACATAGAAGCATCATCAGCCTCAGAGATCTTAACAACCTCATTCTTATAATGAGATAGGTTCAAAGAGAAATCCCATGACCAATCGCCCTTACTGTCTCGATAGTTGAAGTTGAAGTCAACACCCGTATTCTTCATATCACCAAAGTTGATGTACGGTTTTGAAGATTCACCAGCCAAAGCGGAATATTGAGCCGCAATCAACATATCTGTCGTTTTCTTATAGTACCACTCCAATCCGGCACCGAATTTGCCGTTCAAGAATGTTCCATCCAAACCGACATTAAACATTTGGGTGGTCTCCCATTTCGTATCCTCGTTACCAAATTTATCCAAACGATAACCTAAAGAGGTAGAGGTATTAGAACCCGTAAAGTCATAGTTTGTTTTCTTTGGCAATGTTCTATATTCGTAGGCGAAGTTCGTAATACGAGGCACTTCTGAGTTACCGGTAACACCAAAGCCAAAACGAAGCTTCAAGTCATCTAACCAGTCTTTTGTTTTCTCCATAAAAGCCTCTTCAGAGATACGCCAACCAGCAGAGATAGAAGGGAATACACCGTAACGATTATTCTCCGAGAAACGAGAGACACCATCACGACGGATAATACCTGTCAACAGATACTTATTATTATAAGCGTAATCTACACGCCCAAACAGACCAAACAAGGCAAATTCACCTTTATATTTTGATTCTGCGATACGTTGTGCGTTATTCTCACCCATATTCAACTCCCAAGTATTCGTATTATCCTCGTACAAATAATTGTAACGACGACCTTTCAGCGTACGTCCCAAACCATCACGAATAGCCTCGGTACCAAGCAAGACAGTCAATTTATGAACCTCATTGAATGTCTTGTCGTAAGTCAAAGTATTAGTCCAAACCCAACGATAATTAAAATCAGATTGCTCTTCAAAATTGTTTTGGCCCATTGACTCAGAAAACTCAGGGTTCTTCTTTTCCATACGATAATAATAACCATTCGTATAGTCCAAACCGAAATTCGTTCTAAAAGTTAATCCCTTGATAATATCGGCCTCTGCCCATAGGTTACCAAATACGCGGTTATGTGTATAGTAATTATCCTTATTTCTCTTTTGATTGGCAACCGGGTTCTGGAAGTTACCCGTTCCAGCGAATTTTGAACCGGCAAAATTACCTGCGATATCATATACCGGTACATAAGGAGAAGCACGATAAGTCCAAGAATATGGATTACTCTCAGCGCCGCTAGAGTTCAAGCCATTATCTTTCGTAAACGCATAAGTTAAATTCTCTCCTACCCGTAACCAATCACGAACATTGAAAGAGGTGTTAGCACGTACTTGATATCTCTGGTAGTAAGAATCAATAACCGTACCATCTTGCTTGAAGTAATTCGCACTTAAATTATATTGTCCCTTTTCAGTACCACCAGATAAGCCAACTTGATGGTTTTGAATCATAGCCGCACGGTCTACCTCATCCCACCAATTTGTGTCAGAGAACGGCGCATAAGTCGTACCCGGGTAATTATAATCGCCGGGATTAATATCCGTACGACCACCCGCACCAGCTTGCGTCAAATAATTAGGAATAGAAGGACGTTCACCTGTTCCGAATTGCACGTGTGAAGGAAGTTCATTGGAACCTAACAATGCATAGTTACTAGCCTTTGCGTCCCATTCCAAGTTCACACGATCCATAGAATTCAAAACGTCATAGCGCTTGCCTGTTTTCTGAACACCGACATATCCATCATAAGTCAATTTAGGTTGACCGGATCGGGTACCTTTTTTCGTCGTAATCAAGATAACACCATTGGCCGCCTGCGCACCATAGATAGCGGCGGAGGAGGCATCCTTCAATACCTGCATACTCTCGATATCGTTCGGGTTCAAGGAGCTTAAATCTTGGTTACGTGTTGATACGCCATCAATTACGTACAACGGACCATTATCATTAACCGTATTGATACCACGAATACGAACCATAGACTGGGAACCGGGGGAACCTGACTGACCGATATATACACCGGCAGCCTTACCTTGCAACTGCTGGGTAGCGGAAGATCCGGAAGATGCCAAAAGGTCTTTCGTATCGACTACTGCCACGGAGCCTGTGATATCTTTCTTCTGCTGCGTACCGTAACCTACTACTACTACCTCATCAAGGTTTTGCGTATCTTCTTTCAAAGTCACATTTACCACTTCTCCCGAAGCAGGAATTTGCTGAGATACATAACCAATGTAGGAAACGACTAAAATGGAGTTGGGCTCAACTTCCAAGGAATACTTACCGTCAAGGTCGGTAATCGTACCGTTTGTAGTACCTTTTACTACAACATTTACACCCAAAAGGGGTTCACCCTTTGCGTCAGTTACCGTACCGGTAACTTTCTTAGCTTGTTGGGAGATGGACACATTCGCGTTAGACGCGTGGATTGGAGGGGTTACACCCGCACCGACCATAAGGAAACAAAGTGCCAAACCCAGCCCGCTTTTAACAAAAGCCAACTGTTTGTTCATCATAACACAAAAATAGGTTAACATTAATAATTATATCCACTCTTCGGATACGGGTACAAATATAAATTATTATTCTTAATAAACAACAATAGTATGCATATTTTTTTCACATTCCCTTGAACTTGCGGATATGTGTTCGTACAAATAGCTATTATAGACCCAATAAGGCTTATTCTTGTTAACAAAAAGACACCTTCACAAGAATCAACAATATGTTAAAAACCGCAGAAAAAAATACAATCTATTCCTAATTTTTCCGAAGACTTTTAAACCTTATTATCAATCTACAGCACGGTAAATGAGTCTCTTGGGCCATATAAAAGAAAAGAGGACACCGTTTTACCGACATCCTCCTAAGCTCTTATCGCATTAGATCCGTGAGCCTTACCGGCTGCCGGCTATCGATTTACTCACGATATTCGTTACGGCCTCTTGCATCTTCTCGATGACGCCGCTGTTTTCCATCCCGTATTCGGAGGCGATCGTCTCCAGATTCGGGGAACCGATCCAAACCTTGCCGTCCGCATCTTCCCAAACGGAGATACGTAGCGGCAGCTCCAAAGAGATAGATGGATCTTGCTGCATCAATAAAGTCCCGACTTTCGGCGAGCCGAAGACGATCACCTTATTCGGAGGCAGCTTCATCCCTACCTCGCTAGCGTTTCGCCCATGATCGAACACGGCGAACACGGAACCTCCTTGAGACTTGATAATCTCCTCGATCCGCCGCATCGTCTCATCCACGCTAAACGGGCTTACCGCTTTATCCATCAAACGATTCTTTTTCTCCATGGCTGTAATTTTCTTTAGTTTTGTCAAGACAGGAGTCTTGACCGTCCGTACGCTCGACTTCCGGTCATTATTCAGCTGCTCATAAATAACGATTTTATTCTCTCCTTTGTTCAGCCATACGCCCGGTATGTAAAGCGTTTGCTGAGGGCCGGCGTACCAATAGCGACCGATATTGATGCCATTGATGAAAATAATGCCCTTTCCCCAATCCTCCATATCGATAAACGTATCGCCGGTATCAGACAGGTGGAAGGTTCCCTCGTAGAGAACCGGCTTATTCCCCAACGCCGCTACCTCGGGCGAGCCATTCTTATAGACATAAGGTTCACCGGAGGCCAAAGCCGGCATCCGGTCCATCGGGAGCTTGTACATCTTCCAGTCCGATATCTCGCTGCCGTTAATCTTGACCGGGCTGATGATCCCCTTCGTATTGCGGACGATCTCCTCGCCATAATTGATACGCCCCATGTTCTCCACCAAGATGTCCAAGGTAGCGTTGAACGGGATATCGATCTCCATCGCATATTGGTTGAAACAACGGTTTAACTCGCCGACACGCTCGCCATCCACGTAGATCGTAGCGTAATCACGCAAGCCCGGTATCTCCAGACGGCCTTTCAGGGGTTGGTTGAAATGGGTTGAGTACAAGACGTAGCCGTATCCTTGGTTCAATTGCTCGAACGTGAGAGGTGTCGGAGACGTTACCGGTTCCCCTTCTTTCGCCAAGGCCAACACATCGGCTACCTTCGTCAAGGAGATCGACGGGATCTCGATCAGCGGTATAGGGGCCGGAGCCTCGGGGACGTCATAGGTGACGTATTTCCGGATCACGTTGCGGATCGAGTCGAACTTCGGGGTCACCCAACCCGCCTCGCTGATCGGGGCGTCGTAGTCGTAGCTGGTCAAGTCCGGCTGGATATCATGCTTCTTGTCGTAATTGGCGCCACTGGTGAAGCCGAAATTCGTACCGCCATGAACCATATAGAAATTGAAAGAGACATCGTTTTGGAGGTACGTCTCCGTCTGCCTCGCTATGCCGGAATCGCTTATATCGGGGAATGGTTCCGCCCAGTGCATCAGCCAGCCGGGATAAAACTCGGCTACCATATACGGGCCTACTCCCCCGTGATACTCGTTCACCACCTTTTTCAAGTTCTCCACGTTACTCTCCCCGTTCGCCGTAGGCAACGCTCCCGGGGTGGAACCGCCCTCGAACAACCAGCTTCCGTCCGAGGTGAACAGAGGCACGTTGAAACCGGCGTCCGCCAATTGCCGCTTGATCTTGGCGTTGTAGCGGCGATGCTCCTCCAAGGGGATATCCTTACGTTGCGCCACGTAAGAGCCGAACTCGTTCTCGGCCTGCACCATGATGATAGGGCCGCCTTTCGATACCTGCAAGTCGCCGACCTGCTCGTAAAGCTTATCGATATAAAGCTTCGTGCGTTTCAAGAACTCCGGGTTATCCCGGCGGATCTCCATGCCCGGTATATTCTGCAACCACCACGGATAACCGCCGAACTCCCACTCGGCGCATACGTAGGGGCCGGGACGGAGGATCACCATCAATCCCTCCTCTCCCGCTATCCGGATATACTCGGCCAGATTCTTGTCTCCCTCGAAATCCCATTTACCCGGCTCCGTCTCGTGCAGGTTCCAGAAGACATAGGTAGCGACCGTATTCAAGCCCATCGCTCGCATCATCCGAAGGCGATGCCGCCAATATTGGTGGGGGATACGAGGGTAATGCATCTCACCCGAGAGGATCGGGGTTACCTTCCCGTTTACATAAAAATGACCGTCCTTGATCTCGAACGTACGTTTCTCCTTGGCGAACGAGCCGACAGGTATCAGCATCAAAAGGAGCAATAGATAGGTGATTTTCTTGTTCATGGAATCCATGTGTTATAAAGATTTATTTTTAGGTTTAAGATCTCGTGGCAAATGTATGTAAATAAAAAGAGGATGCCAAATAAATGACATCCTCCCTAGCTTATATATTATATAATGTATAAGTCTGTATTAAGCTTGCTCCAACTGCAAAGTCTTAGTCGGCTGGTCGCAAACCTCCGTCGGACCGAAGTACTGGATCGGACCCGGGTATACGTAGCTAGTAGTCAAAGCCCACTCGTCACGGTTTGCGGCGAATGCCTTGAAAGGAGCGCCGTCAAGCTTAACCAAAGCCTTCTGGATAACCGGCTTCATCTCGCCATGACGTTTTTCCATGTTCATCATCATAGTAACAGGG
>ERZ791617.1123-NODE-1123-length-11260-cov-4.16966_pt1 | contig 11260 bp, 9 predicted proteins | sample MGYA00510272_ERZ791617 | MGnify/ENA primary metagenome ERZ791617 (study PRJEB30046, sample SAMN00715200) | human gut metagenome | study: EMG produced TPA metagenomics assembly of the A metagenome-wide association study of gut microbiota in type 2...
ACGGGTGCCTGCTGGCGCCCGTCTAAAAGGGGACACCCTAAAATTGGAAACTTACCCGAAACCTAACTATTTAAGTTTTTAAACAGATTAATCCAGGCAATTTTTTAAATGACTATCGCAATTGATTTCGACGGAACCATTGTAGAACATCGGTATCCGGCTATTGGAAAGGAAATTCCTTTCGCCATCGAAACCTTAAAGCGCTTGCAGGAAGAGCGTCATCGCCTTATCCTGTGGACAGTACGTGAAGGCAAGCTGCTGGATGAAGCAGTAGCCTATTGCCGCGAGCGCGGATTGGAATTTTATGCCATCAACCGTGACTACCCCGAAGAAGAGGCCGCCAGGAACAATCACTTCTCACGCAAACTTAAAGCCGACCTTTTTATTGACGACCGCAATTTAGGCGGCCTGCCCGACTGGGGCACCATTTACGAAATGGTCACCCGGAAAATGAGCTATCAGGATCTCATGGAACAGCAATACGGTGAAGAATACCCTTCCGAACGGAAGAAAGGCTTCTTTGCCCGACTGTTCGGCTCTAAATAACACCCATTTCACGAAATAAAAAAATTAACCATTTATATGAAAATCAGAAATTTATTTGTTATCTGTAGCTTGTCACTTGCCGTGGCGAGCTGTACTTCGTATCAGAAAGTACCTTACTTGCAGGACCCGGAAACTGTAAATAATTACGGTAAGGAAATTCCTTTGTATGATGCAAAGATTATGCCTAAGGATTTGTTGAGTATTACAGTAAATACATCTGATCCGGCAGCGGCTGCACCGTTTAACTTGACTATGCAGACGCCTTATAACGTAGCGTTAGGTAATTCAAGTGTGTCATCTCAACCAGCATTACAACAATATTTGGTAAACAATCAGGGAGAAATAGATTTCCCGGTCATCGGCCGCATCAAGGTAGGAGGAATGACCAAAAATGAGGCCGAAGATATGATTTGTGAAAAACTGATGCCTTATTTGAAAGAAACTCCAATTGTAACGGTCCGTCTTTCCAATTATAAGATTTCCGTATTGGGAGAAGTTGCCCATCCAGGAAGTTTCACGGTTACGAATGAAAAAGTTAACGTTTTGGAAGCCCTCGCCATGGCAGGCGATATGACAGTGTATGGAGTCCGTGATAACGTAAAACTGATTCGTGAAGACGCCAACGGAAAACGAGAGATTATTGAAATGGACCTGACCCGCAGTGATTTGGTACTTTCTCCCTATTTCTATCTGAAACAAAACGATATCATTTATGTCACCCCAAACAAAACCAAAGCACGTAACTCAGATATCGGTAATTCCACCACTATCGCCATTTCAGCAACCTCTATTTTGGTATCTCTTGCCAGTCTGTTAGTGACTATATTTAAATAATCAGTTATAACCATCAATTCAACTAGTAAAAATGATTGAAAATAATCAACCCAATACATCAAATGTAGAAGAGCAGGAAGAAAGCATTAATTTGCGTGCCCTCTTAATGAAATATCTTATTTACTGGCCTTGGTTCATAGCCAGCGTCATTGTCTGCTTAGGAGTAGCCTTTCTTTACCTGCGCTTTCAAACCCCAGTTTACAATAGCACTGCGTCTGTATTGATTAAAGAAAGCGACCCACGTAGTAAGGCCATGACACAGGCCAACGGAGCCGTAGCTGCCTTGCAGGATATTAGTGGTTTCTCCATGACCTCCAACTTTGATAATGAGATAGAAATCCTGAAGTCCCGTACCCTGATTAAGAAAGTAGTAAGTGAATTGGGATTATATATACAGCACAGTAAAGACCAGACTTTTGGCTATGATATTCCTTTGTATCACAATACCCCTGTGAAAGTCTACATTACTCCAGAAGAAGCTGAAAAGCTACAAGGAGGTGCAAAATTGAACATGACTTATACCCCGGAGGGAAAATTAAGTTTGACAGCTAGATACAAGCAAAATCAGGAAGAAGCAGAAATCACCGCCAGTTTCGACAGTCTTCCGGCAGTACTTCCTACACCCGTAGGCGTATTCAGCTTTACACATAATGATTCAACAAAATTGGGAAAAGCCATTAAGTTGAACGTCTGGATAGCCTCACCTACAGCCGTCGCACAAAGCTATGCAGCCAATTTAACAGTTACCCCAAGTTCAAAAACGACGACTATTGCTAAAATTAGTGTTAAAAACACCCATAAACAACGTGCTGTAGATTTTATCAACCGACTGGTAACTATATACAACCAAGACGCTAATGACGAAAAAAATGAAGTTGCGGAAAAAACTGCAGAATTCATTGAAGAACGTATTGGCATTATCAATGCCGAATTGGGCGCAGCTGAAAACCAATTAGCCACATTCAAGCAGCAGGCAGGTTTAACAGATCTTAGTAGCGATGCGCAGCTCGCTTTACAGGAAAGTTCTAAATACGAACAACTCCGTGTAGAAAACGCAACCCAGATACAGCTGGTAGAATTCCTTAAAAACTATATCAACAAGGAAGAAAACGACAACGAAGTGCTTCCTGCCAATGTAGGTTTAAAAGACCAGAACCTAAGTACAGTCATTGAGCAGTATAATACCATGATTATCGAGCGTAAACGTCTGTTACGAACTTCTTCAGAAAATAACCCCGCTATCATCAATATGAATACAGGGATTGAAGCCATGCGTCGCAGTGTTCAGACCACAGTAGAAAGTGTATTGAAAGGACTTTATATCACTAAAGCTGATATTGACAAACAGACAAGTAAATTTGAAGCTCGTATCAACAAGGCCCCACAACAGGAAAAAGAATTCCTGACTATCTCACGCCAGCAGGAAATAAAAGCTGCACTTTACACAATGCTATTACAAAAACGTGAGGAAAATGCAATTACCTTAGCTTCTACTGCTACTAATGGCCGCATCATTGAAGAAGCATTAGCAGGCTCTGCCCCAATCGCTCCCAAAAAGATGATGATTGCTTTCGTCGCACTAATAATTGGTTTAGGACTTCCAATAGGTTTGGTATTTTTGCGCGATTTACTGAAATATAAGATTGAAAATCGTGAAGATGTTCAGAAAATCACAAACGCCCCTATCCTTGGAGAACTTCCCCGTTGTAATACAAAAGCTACAGGCTCTATTGTAATTCAAGAAAACAAAAACAACATCATGGAAGAGTGTTTTCGCGGTCTCCGCACCAACCTGCTATTCATGCTAGAGAAAGGACAGCAGGTCATTCTATTCTCTTCTACACAACCTGGTGAAGGAAAATCTTTCGTAGCAGGAAATACAGCAACCTCATTAGCCTTCCTTGGAAAGAAAGTACTGATTATGGGTATGGATATCCGAAAACCAGGCTTAAATAAAGTATTCCGTCTGTCAAACCGCGCAGTAGGTATCACCAACTATCTTAGTGATCCGGAACATGTAAACCTGCTTGACATGATTCAGCATTCAGATATCAGCCCTAATCTTGACATTCTTCCTGGAGGACCAGTTCCTCCTAATCCAACAGAATTGGTCGCACGCGAACATTTAGACCATGCCATCGGAGAACTGAAAAAGCATTATGATTATATCCTGTTAGACACAGCCCCTATTGCTTTGATTGCAGATACAGCTATCATTGGACGAGTTGCAGATATGTGTGTGTATGTTTGTCGTGCAGATGTTACCCCTAAAGAAGGCTTTGCATACATAAATGTTCTCCAGAGAGAAAAGAAATTTAAGAAAATAGCCACCGTAATCAATGATATTGACATGAGTAAACGTAAGCATAGTTATGGCTACGGATACGGTAGGAAATATGGATACGGATATGGTTATGGATACGAGAATAAAAAATAAACCATACATATCCAGAATAACAACAGTAAGTTTTAAAAGGATTTATCATCTCCAGTATCATCATTTAAAATTATTTCATTTAATATAAAGTTCTATGAGAGATTATAAAAATTTAAAGATAGCAGTAGCAGGGACTGGATATGTGGGATTAAGTATTGCTACCCTATTAGCACAGCATCATGAAGTAATAGCAGTGGATGTAATTCCTGAAAAAGTAGAGAAAATCAACCAAAGAATCTCTCCTATCCAGGATGAATATATAGAAAAATTCTTTGCAGAAAAAGAATTAAACTTAACTGCTACACTAGATGGAACTGCAGCATATAAAGATGCAGACATTGTAATAATAGCCGCTCCGACCAATTATGACCCGGTAAAGAATTTTTTCGACACTCATCACATAGAAGATGTAATAGATCTGGTTTTATCTGTAAATCCAGATGCAGTCATGATTATTAAATCTACTATTCCTGTAGGATATACACGTAGTTTATATGTAAAATATGCCAACCAATTTCTTAATAAACCCGAATTGAAAGGCAAGAAATTCAATCTTTTGTTCTCTCCTGAATTCCTAAGAGAATCAAAGGCACTCTATGACAATCTCTATCCTAGTAGAATAATAGTAGGATATCCTAAAATCATAGATCAGTTTGATGAAGAAAATCAAGCCATCAAAGCAATAGCAGGAGAAAACCTTGAAAACATGGCAAAAATATTTGCAGACCTCTTAAAGGAAGGAGCCATAAAACAGAATATCGATACACTGTTTATGGGACTGAAAGAAGCAGAAGCAGTAAAACTTTTTGCCAATACCTATCTTGCACTACGTGTAAGTTATTTTAACGAACTTGATACTTATGCCGAAATTAAAGGATTGAATACTGAGGCTATTATTCAAGGTATAGGTCTTGATCCGCGAATTGGCACACACTATAATAATCCAAGTTTTGGATATGGCGGATATTGTTTGCCTAAGGATACGAAACAGTTGCTGGCAAACTATGAAAATGTTCCTCAAAATATGATGACGGCCATTGTAGAAAGCAACCGTACGCGTAAGGATTTCATAGCCGATCAAGTATTACATATGGCAGGATACTATACAGCTTCCAGCAATTGGGAATCAGACAAGGAGAAGGAAGTCGTTATAGGTGTATATCGTCTTACAATGAAATCCAATTCAGATAATTTCCGTCAAAGCGCAATCCAAGGTATAATGAAACGTATTAAGGCAAAGGGGGCTACTGTAATAATATACGAACCTACCCTTCAGGACGGTGAAACATTCTTCGGCAGCAAAGTCATAAATGATTTGGATAAGTTCAAAGAAATGAGCAAAGCCATTATAGCCAACAGATATGACAGTTGTTTAGATGATGTAAAAGAAAAAGTATATACAAGAGATATTTTTAAAAGAGACTAATATGGTAACTTACAATATAGATTTAACAAATAAAGTTGTACTGGTTACTGGTGCTGCAGGTTTTATCGGTGCAAATTTGGCAATGAGACTACTATCAGACTATACAAATATCACAGTAGTAGGTATTGACTGTATAACAGACTATTATGATATTCGTCTGAAGGAAGAACGGCTAAAAGAATTGTCAGGTTTCGGTAAGAGATTTATATTTATAAAAGACAATATAGCTAATAAAGAAACTATTGAGAATATATTCAAGCAATACCATCCTCAGGTAGTAGTCAATTTGGCAGCACAGGCTGGAGTACGTTATAGCATCACTAATCCTGATGCATATATAGAAAGTAATCTTATTGGTTTCTATAATATCCTTGAAGCATGTCGCCATCATGAAGTAGAACATCTTGTATATGCATCATCATCTTCTGTTTATGGAAGCAACAAGAAAGTTCCCTACTCTACAGACGATAAAGTGGATAATCCTGTGTCACTTTATGCTGCAACTAAAAAAAGTAATGAACTGATGGCTCATGCTTATTCAAAGTTGTATAATATACCTTCCACCGGACTGAGATTCTTTACAGTCTATGGACCTTGTGGTCGTCCAGATATGGCTTATTTCGGATTTACAAACAAGCTTATAAAAGGTGAAAAAATCCAGATTTTCAATTACGGGAACTGCAAACGGGACTTCACTTATATTGATGATATAGTAGAAGGAGTTATTCGTGTAATGCAACACGCCCCTGAAAAACAAACCGGAGAGGATGGTTTACCTATCCCACCTTACAAGGTTTACAATATAGGAAACAATCACCCGGAAAACCTTTTAGACTTTGTAAGCATACTACAGAAAGAACTAGTGAGTGCCGGAGTCTTGCCAGAAGATTATGATTTTGAATCCCACAAGGAACTCGTTCCCATGCAGCCCGGTGATGTTCCAATAACTTATGCTGATACTACTCCTTTAGAAAAGGATTTTGGATTTAAGCCCGACACTTCTCTCAGAGAAGGGCTTAAACAATTTGCAATTTGGTATAAAGAATTCTACAAATAACAGTTTATATAGAATTTGTAAAAAAATAATTATATGAGCGTATTCAAAGACAAAATCCTCCTCATTACCGGAGGAACAGGAAGTTTCGGTAATGCTGTATTACGTAGATTTTTAGACAGCGACATCAAAGAAATTCGTATTCTCTCCCGTGACGAAAAGAAACAAGATGACATGCGTCATCACTTACAAGCGCAACGCCCCGATGTAGCACACAAAGTAAAATTCTATATCGGTAATGTCCGCCAAAGAGAAGCAGTGGACTTCGCTATGAATGGAGTTGATTATGTATTTTCAGCGGCAGCATTAAAACAAGTTCCATCATGCGAATTCTTTCCTATGGAGGCAGTTAGAACCAATGTAGAAGGTACCAACAATGTTCTTTTGTCTGCCATTGCACATGGAGTAAAGAATGTAGTTGTTTTGTCAACAGATAAAGCAGCCTACCCTATCAATGCCATGGGTATCTCAAAAGCAATGATGGAAAAAGTAGCTATTGCCCAAGGACGTGCTTTGGGTAAAGATGCTAAAACCACTATCTGCTGTACACGTTATGGCAATGTAATGGCAAGCCGTGGCTCTGTAATTCCTTTGTGGGTAGAACAGATGATGGACGGAAAACCAATTACCATCACAGATCCTAACATGACTCGCTTCATGATGACTTTGGATGATGCAGTAGACTTGGTAATCTACGCATTTACCCATGGAGAAAACGGAGACTTATTCGTACAGAAAGCACCAGCTGCCACTTTGGATGTCTTGGCTCAGGCATTAAAAGAGACTTACGCACAGATTGATCCTAAATATGGAGAAACTGAAGTGAAGATTATCGGTACCCGTCACGGTGAAAAATTATATGAGACATTGGTAACCCGTGAAGAAATGGCCAAGGCTATTGATATGGGTGGTTATTACCGCATCCCTTGCGATAACCGTGACTTGAATTATGACAAGTTCTTTGTAGAAGGAAGTGAAGAAGTTTCTCACATTGAAGACTATCATTCACATAACACAGCCAGACTGGATGTGGAAGGAATGAAAAAACTGTTGCTGAAACTGAACTTCATCCGTGAAGACCTGGGATTACAAGATAGAGCAAAAGCAAAAGAAATCCGTTCTGAATAATATGAAAATATTAGTGACTGGCGCACAAGGGTTTGTTGGTAAAAACCTTTGTGCCCAATTAAAAAACATAAAAGAGGGAAAAGCCAGATGTTATGGCGACCTGACCATTTCAGAAGTTTACGAATACGATATCAATTCAACTCCTGAAGAACTGGATCAATGGTGTAAAAACTGTGACTTCGTATTCAATTTGGCTGGAGTAAACCGCCCTCAAAATACAGAAGAATTCATGCAGGGAAACTTTGGTTTCGCCTCTACCCTGCTCGATACCTTAAAAAAGCATCAGAATACTTGTCCGGTAATGCTCAGTTCCAGTATCCAGGCTACATTAGCCGGTCGCTTCGGAACGTCCGAATATGGCAAAAGTAAAAAGGCTGGAGAAGAGTTGTTTTTTGAATATGGTAAAGAAACAGGTGCAAAAGTTTTGGTTTACCGTTTCCCGAATTTATACGGAAAATGGTGCAGACCCAATTACAATTCTGCAGTAGCTACATTCTGCCACAATATAGCTCATGATTTACCCATTCAGGTGAACGATCCGAATGTAGACATGGAATTGCTCTATATTGATGATCTGGTAGAAGAAATGATTGATGCATTACAGGGAAAAGAACATCACTGCGAATTTGACGGTGTAGAAACTGTCATGCAAGCAGATGGCCGGTACTGTGCAGCACCTGTCACTCACCATGTAAAATTAGGCAAAATTGTAGAATTGCTCTATCAGTTTGCTGAAATGCCTAAAACACTGATGATTCCTGAAATTCCAGCAGACAGTTTTGCAAAGCGCCTGTTCAGTACTTATCTAAGTTACCTGCCAAAAGAAAAAGCGATCTTCGATTTGCACATGAACGTAGATAATCGCGGTAGTTTCACTGAACTGATTCATACACTTAACTGTGGACAGGTATCCATCAACATCTCCAAACCAGGTATCACCAAAGGAGAACATTGGCATCATACAAAATGGGAACAGTTCATCGTAGTATCCGGTCACGGGCTTATCCAGCTCCGTAAAGAAGGAACCGATGAAATCCTGAACTATGAAGTCAGTGGAGACAAAATACAGAGCGTAATCATGCTACCTGGCTATACGCATAATATCATCAACCTGTCAGAAACAGAAAATCTCGTAACCGTAATGTATTGCAATGAGATTTTCGACAAGAACCGTCCTGACACTTTTTTTGACCCAGTAAATCAATAAACGAACATATGGAACTTAGAACAGATTATTCAGATATACATTTTGCAAATAACGGAAAGTTAAAGTTGCTTATCATCGTTGGTACAAGACCTGAAATCATTCGTCTGGCAGCCGTTATCAATAAGACGCGTAAATACTTCGATGTAATTCTTGCCCACACCGGTCAGAACTACGATTACAATCTGAACGGAATTTTCTTCCGTGACTTAAAGCTGAAAGATCCGGAAGTATATATGAATGCAGTAGGCGATGATTTAGGAGCGACTTGTGGAAACATAATCAATGCAAGTTACAAACTGATGGTAGCAACTAAGCCTGACGCTGTTCTGGTTCTGGGCGATACTAACTCTTGTTTAAGTGTAATCGGTGCCAAGCGTCTGCACATCCCGATCTTCCACATGGAAGCAGGTAACCGGTGCAAGGACGAGTGCCTGCCGGAAGAAACCAACCGTCGTATTGTAGACATCATTTCAGACGTAAACTTGGCTTATTCTGAACATGCACGCAGATACTTGGCTGAATGCGGTCTTCCTCGTGAACGTACTTATGTGACAGGTTCTCCTATGGCAGAAGTACTCCATGAAAACTTAGCAGAAATTGAAGCGAGCGATATTCACAAGCGTTTAGGATTGGAAAAAGGCAAATACATTCTGCTTTCAGCTCATCGTGAAGAAAACATCGACACAGAAAAAAACTTCCTTTCTCTGTTTACTGCAATCAACAAAATGGCAGAAAAATATGATATGCCAATTCTGTATAGCTGCCACCCACGTTCACGCCACAGACTTGAAGCATCCGGCTTCCAACTTGATCCGCGTGTACAAGTACAGCAACCTATGGGATTCCATGACTACAATTGTCTTCAGATGAACTCTTTCTGTGTAGTAAGTGACAGTGGAACACTTCCTGAAGAAAGTTCTTTCTATGCATCTATAGGCAAACCAATATCTGCAGTTTGTATCCGAACCAGTACAGAGCGTCCAGAAGCATTGGATAAGGCTTGCTTTATTCTAAGTGGTATTGACATAACGGGACTTTTGCAGTCAGTAGACTTAGCTGTTGAAATGACTAAGGATGGCAACCATGGTATTCCAGTTCCAAACTATACAGATGATGTATCTAATAAGGTTGTGAAGATTATTCAATCTTATGTTGGGGTTGTAAATAAGATGGTTTGGAGAAAATTTTAAAAAGATGAAAAAAATAGTATTAATCAACCATACATTTCAATTGCCACGGTTTTATAAAAGATGGCAATTATTTGCAAAAACCTATCCAGACTGGGATGTAACTTTAATTGCACCATCAAATTTCAAATGGGAAACAAAAGGTTCTATGATTTTTGGTAATGATACAATTGTGAATGCAAATTCTTTTAATAATGAAAACTTTCATATAAAAGCATTACCTATTAAAGAAAATAAATTCTTAGGGTGGAAATCTGATGCAATGATAGAAGAAATAAAACGCATTCAGCCTGATATTGTTTATCATATAGGTGGGCATACACAAAGATCAGCTATCCAGTGCATAAAAGCAGTAAGAAAATACATGCCAAACAGTAAAGTTGTAATCTTCAGCATGAGGGGAAGAACCATGAATTTAAAATTTCCCACATTAAAATCATCAAAAAATATTTTTGTCTGGATTATGCGAATTGGGGCTTATCTTATCAGGAAACATTATCTCAAAATATTAAATACTCAATCAGATGCAGTAATATGTCACTTTCCAGATGCGGTTAACTGTTTTAGAGAAGAAGGATATAAAAAGCCTATTTATATCTCCACTCAAGTTGGGGTTGACTTTGACATTTTTCATCCAGATGAAAACAGCCGAAATGAAATTCGGGAAAAATATAATTTAGGAGATGCATTTGTTTTTGGAGTAGCAGCCAGATTAATACCATCCAAGGGCCTTTTAGAAATAATTAATGCCCTCCCAGAAAAAGGGAATTGGAAATGTTTAATAATGGGAAAAGGAGAGGAGAGTTTTACAAATTTATTAAAAGCACGTATTAAAGATAAAGGAATTGAAAATAATATAATTTTCACAGGTTTTCTTGAGTGGCCAGATATGGCCAAACATTGGAATGCAATAGACTGTGCAATACATGTCCCTAATACCACAGATAAATGGGAAGAAACATTCTCATTAGCAATTGTACAAGCAATGATATCAGGAAAACCAATTATCGGCAACACATCTGGTTCTGTCCCTTTCCAGATTGGCAATTATGGTATACTTGTTAAAGAAGGTGATATGTATGGCTTGAGTCAACAAATTAACAGAATGATAAACAACCCAGAAGAAGCAAAAATTTTAGGAGAAAAGAACCTTCATTTTTCTTATAACAGTTTTGAGATTAGACATTTGAATGCGCATATCAATGATATTATGAATGATATTCTTTCTAACCAAAACAATCAAAGTTTACACAATATGGTTTTTTATAAAGAAAAAAAACAATAAAATATTAACAATTAATTATTAGGACATTGATTGCATTCATAATTAGAATTTATAAAATATCAATCAATTCATTTCTAGCCTACGTTTTAATATATGTTAAAGAGTAAGCTTCCAAAATTGGCGTATTGACTAGCATGTTTCTTTCCCATACCTTCG
>ERZ791617.1129-NODE-1129-length-11187-cov-4.91816_pt1 | contig 11187 bp, 15 predicted proteins | sample MGYA00510272_ERZ791617 | MGnify/ENA primary metagenome ERZ791617 (study PRJEB30046, sample SAMN00715200) | human gut metagenome | study: EMG produced TPA metagenomics assembly of the A metagenome-wide association study of gut microbiota in type 2...
TGTTGCTCAGGTACTTATAAATAAAGTTAAATCAAAGTGTTGCGGAATTAAGGTTTCTTTGCATCTTTTCCTTTCATGCTACATATTTGACGCTGTTTGTTTATGTCCTGCTGCTTCAATGATTGGAGAAAACCCTCCATACTGCCGCAGACAACACCATCAAAACGGAAGCCATTGCTGCAAAGATTACTCAACACATCCGCAGGATAGGCACTCTTTGACCATATGTCTATGGCCTGTCCTCTCCATATCTGCCACTTTACTCTTATCTTTCTAATGCCAATTGGAATGGCTGCCCCACAACCCAATATGTTCATAAAAACAAATATTAAATGTCATCAATCAATATCCCCTAATCTTACACTTCAACGTCCCCCATACACCTGTTGAGCCTCTATGTCTTCTGTCGCAATCACATCATAAATGCTGTCACCTCCCCAATAAATCATGGGAGCCAATGCCTCCGAAAACTTGTTGTAGTTGGTTTGTGGCGAGACACTCTCCAGCTCTACAAGTTTTCTATCCAGTTCCTCTTTGGTTCTTGCAAACACTATATTCCAAAAGAACCGGTCTTCTGACGCATAGTCTTCTGAGTCGAAACAAGGATATAGCTTAGCGTCTTTACCAACATAGATGCCATTTTTAGCCCATCCCTTAATAGCATACAAAATAGCCTCAGTTACATTCACGAACTTTACTCCGAGAACATTGAACGAATCTGTATTCTTAATCGTCTTCATATCAGTTGACTTTATTATATTTTACATAAATGGTTACATGTATAGCACAACTATACTTCACTAATGCTGTCTTGCGCCTTGATGGCATCATGCACCTTGACAATTATTTTTCCAAGGTGAATTTCCTGACAACCATACCCTTTCTGTCTATCGCACCATAAAGATTAATTTCTTTGTCATTAGTCATACCGAATCCATCTTCATCACGATAGTACATACCATCAGGGTTAAGCTGCCATTCCACCTCTGCCACGCCATTTTTATATTGATATACATGACCAGGGAAATGAAATGAATGCGCTTTTGCTCTATCAAAAGCATCTTGTGGAAGCCCTTTCAGACTATCCCAGTCAATATCTTCATCTGTCACAATTTGCAACACCTCATCAATAGACATGAACTCGTATGCACATTTCGCTTCATTATCCAACAAGTAACGAGGTTTCCAATATTCTCCAATCACATGATTCACCAATATCATTCCCTCTCCGAGGTCACGTTGTTCGTATGGACGGTCTCTATATTGAGGAGCACATAATCTCTTATACAGTTTCTCCTCTTCCAACATATCCATATCATTGGTGTTTCCGTCTTCATACAGCAAATCCCATGGATTACCATTGCAGATGATAAGCCCCTCCATTTTGCCCCGTTCAAAATCATCCTCATTTGTATCATCCTCATTCTTTGCCTTGGTAAGGAAACGGAGTTTTCTCATTAGGTCACGTTCTTCTTCATTTGCAATATCATAAACTACCTGTACAAAACAGTCGAACGAATTTTGCAATGCTTCGTTAGCTCGTTCTGCAACTTCGTTATTGTCATTCTTGTTTATAATATGTATAGCATAAGCCATGAGTCTTCCTCCGTATCGTGAATTACTGAGGTCTGGTGTTTTGTCCAAAAGCTCATGATAGCCATCTTTCAATTGAATGGACACATTATTTCCACCTGTTGACTTGGCTTGCATATTCATCTTAACGTCATCGTATGATTTATATCCAAATATGGCAGCAGCTAAAGATGCAAAATTTTTATCGTCAACAACATCAACTGTGTGAATCATTGTCTCTTGAATTTCATTAGGGGTATTCTCGGACAACATATCAAAATACTTTACTGTAGCAACTGCAATTTTGTACCCTTCGTCTTTTTCTGTCAGATAAATATTTGTTCCTGGAAATCTATCTGTAGAACACTTGCTAATTCTTTTAACTTCATAGTTAGCTGCAAATGCTACGTTAGCATCTACAGGTATAGGAAAAGGAACATACACAAGTAGTCTATTTCCGTCCATACTGGTTAATGCAACATTGAACACACAATGTTTGCCTTCTACTACAGTAGCAAACTTATTTCCCTCTTGATTGGGTACTATACCTGCCGAAGAAAACATCTTTACGATACACTCTTCAAGAGTAAGTCCCTTTGGGGTTTCTTTACCCTTATTTTTGAAAAAATCGAATAATCCCATAATTTTATCGATATTTCTTGATTACGATATGTCCAACACGTTCCAACTCTTTTCGGGCTTCACGTTTAAGATGTAAGTTGTCTGGACTACACCCTCGGTCGTTCGTGTCGGTGAAATATCCCTCCATACCTCCTTCAAGCACAACGTATAGTTGCCAGTAAACCTTATCACCTATTTGATAAAGGCGTGCTTCGCCACGTTCAGCGTTGCGCATACGTCGCCATGCCTTGTCACACCACTCAATGCTATTCTCCTTGTAGTAAGAACTTCCGCTTGTGAGGTCACCTATAAAGCCGAATATATCTGAAAGTAATCCCATTGTCTGATTTTATTTTGTACTTAGTTGAGCCGATTTTATATGGTCTTGTTTCCATTTACGAAACGACTCCGCTTTGCTCGTATGTTCCTTTGCCGTACTCAAGTCGCCCCTTGCTATGGCAGCCTCAGCACGCTTTTCATGCCATTCTGCATTATGTTGGGCAGACTCAGCTCTGTCAAGATGGTATGACTTGTCATTTACAAACCCATGCAACGGCTCCTGATCTGCAACATCAGCAAAAGCCATATCAGGACGCAAGCTAACCTGACCTTGCTCTTGAGGTGTTACAGTAGAGGCATAAACATCAGTCTGATTAAAGTGGTCAAGACAATCATTAAATGTTGGTGGTGTTCCGTTGTGTGCTTCCATATAATCATGAGCAAAAGATACTCCTGCTTCGATTGCTGCCACACGAGCAGCACCATCGGGATGTGTTTCGCTCTCAACTGTTCCACCCAACGAAGCTTCCATCTTTCCTTCGTCCATACCATTTAGTCCAGCACGCACACCAGCCATATAGTCACAGCAGAGTTCTTCTTGATGAGAGTCAAACCCTGTGTTCATTCCTTGTAAGGCACGGTGCGCCCCTTCATGCGTCATAACCAAGTCAAAGCCTTCCTTGTCCGTAATGCCCATATCAAGCATTTGTTGACGGTTGAATACCAAGATGTCATCATTCTCAGTAAAAGGTATGCCAGTCACCACGCCCGTAGTCCAATCCTCATGAACATCCATGGGCGCATTCATATTGAAGAAGTCGCTTGCCTCTTGTACTGACTGCAACACCATTTCATCAGAGATGGTATCTCCCCAAGCTTTATGAAAACTGTCAAACCAACTGTCTGGCAGATGGTCGTAGATAAAATCGAATAATCCTTCCATAGTCACTTCTATTTTAATATTGTCCTATAGTAATAAAGATGAAAGAAACACTTATAATCTATCACACTTGATAGTAGTCACATCAAATAAATGATTTGAAAAGTTTTCCTAAATATGCATAAAGATTCCTCCACATTGTTTCATGGTAGTCATTATAAGCATCAATCATACTATGTCCAAACTCACGAAATCCTGATTTGATTTCATCCTGGTATGCATCTACAACATATAAAGTAACAAGCACTACAGTTAAACATAGATATGCTACAGCCAAAAGAATTATAGCTATAATGTCTGTCCAATATACCCACCCATCACTTGGCATAAAATGGATTATGAGCCAAATGATGGCTGCAAAGAAAACTGTTGTTACAACCCACCATAAACTATATTTTGTTTTTACTTGTTTCATGTCAAAAGCATAGAAAAAATTACGGATTTGTCTTACCATCAGAATAAGAGCAGCCACGACTCCATACTCTATCACCTTTTTCCTCCACCTCTTTAGTTAGAGATTTTATCATCTCCTTGTCTATCTCATTTTCTATTTTATTTTTAGACTCAAGATAACCAAAGAATTTATATATTGCATATATGATTATACTCCCCATCACAATTAGCAAACATATAGCAAAACAAGAACAAACACAACAACAATTTGCACAAACATGGCAAACACAATCACACATACTATTGAATTTTAAGGATTAATACACTATTTTTTCTTATCTTGATTTCATTATCGTCAAGACAATAGATTGTTCCTGTCATAACATCAGCACCCAAACGATATTCTGCTAACTCTTCTGAATATTGCATCAATGGCAAGCTACATATATGCGATGTTGCATTAGACAACACCATTATCTTTTCATTTTGATATTGCCTAAAATATACATATACACCATTATGAGGAATAAAATGTTTCATCATACCCTTTCTTACAGCATTAGATTTTTTTCTAAACTGCAATAGCCTTTGCAGATACGACACGACATCGGCATTTTGTAAGTTTTTCCAAGAGTTCATCTGAATAAATGTATCTTCACGCCGTTCTCCGTCACCTTTACCCTTGCCCATCAACATAAGTTCAGTACCAGAATATATTTGTGGTATTCGTGGTGATGTCAGAAGTATAGCTAAAGCTTGTTTTAATTTAGCCTTACTTCTAATTTGCTCAAACCAACGAGGCAAGTCGTGATTATCAAGGAAAGCCAAAGTATTATTGGCATTTCCATATAAGAAATCATATACGAAATGATAATACATCAAAGCCTCTTTATCATATTCTGTTTTACGACCAAAGTATTGCTCTATCTTCTTCTGATAGGCAAAATCCATAACTATGAACGAACTTTCCTTATTCAACTTCTTACAAACAACGTTTTGCAGGTTTGCTGTAAACGCAGGCTCAGGTACCCAAGTTTCTGCTATTATTGAAAAATAAGGATATTCTTCGTTTAGCATATTTTGCCATTTTATCATAGATTCCATATCCACATACGAATAGGTATCAACACGAAAGGCATCAATATGGAATATTTCTATCCACCAAACAGCCATTTGAAAGAAATACTGCCTTACATCTTCGTTTTTCATATTAATGTCAGGCATTTGCTCGGTAAACCAACCTTTCACCGTTTGACGTTTGTCTATTTCAGAAGCATATTCATCAAATATGGTGGTAACTTTATAATTTGTTTTTTCAAAAGCCTCTTTCGCTCCATTCATCCAGTCTTTTTGTGGCAAGGCTTGCATCCAAGGATGATCGATGCTACAATGATTCAGAATAATATCCATTACAACTTTTAGCCCTTTGGAATGAGCGGAATCAACAAACATTCTATAGTCGTCCAAATTTCCAAAGTGTGAATCGATATTATAGAAGTCTTCAATGGAATAGCCATGATAGTCACTACATTTAAATATCGGCGTATGCCATACGGCTGCAAAACCAAGCCATGAAATGTAATCCAAAGCCTTTGTCATTCCAGCAATGTTCCCTCCATGCCATGTGTTTGGATTGTTTTCATCAATTCCTTCTTGAGAACATCCGATCCGACAATCCTTTGCAAATCGGTCTGGCATCAACATATAGATTGCATCATCATTTGATATAGTAGGAGATTGATGCTGCCACTTCTTCTTTTGCCGGAATTCATATTCTACATTAATTGTTTTACCTCCTTTATGAAAGTCTAATCTGTATTTGCCTTCTTTCAAAGACGCATCCAGATTTAGTCTTATCAGAATATATTTACCGTCATCAGTTTGTGAAACGTCCAATTTTGAATATGGTATACCAATATCAATAGAAGTACCATTCATGCCTTCACCATAAACAAGTAATTGTAACTCTTTTGATTTTGTTCCGACAAACCAACTACGAGGCTCTATTTTTGTTATTTCCATAATTGTAAAAGTGTTACTACCATAGTTAATACGGCTATTATACCCATGAAAAAACTCAAAGTATATGTCAAGAGACTATTATACTCTTGCCGGATTGACTCCATTTGTTCGGGAATACCAAATGCTTTATGAAAGTCATTGTTGATATGATATTTGTGAGAATCAAGTTCGTACAGAATTCCCCATAACAATATCAAACGTTTAAGGAAAATCCAAGGATACAAGTAACTTCTGTCATGCAGGATAATCTCATTAGTTGTCACTTTATTTATCAAATAGTGAATCTCTATTGATTTCAAGAAAGACGGGAAACACTCTTCTAAGAGACCTGGGATACAAAGCCCCTCTATATGTTCTGCATGAATATCTTCTTGTGGAGAATTATAACGCTTTTCAAAAAGTTTTTGTTCTTCCTTGCATCGTTTTCTCTTGTCCTTGCTATGATTTACCATGATAGCATTTAGGCCACATAAATACAAACTATATTCACTTCTATGTGATATGTTTTCAGAAAATGCTTGGTGGCATTTTGCAATATTCACGTGCTTGTGCCCTTCATCAGCCACGAACATTCCATATAATTGCCTTATAAAAGAGTCATCCTTGTTGCATTTCCAAAAATTGCATATTGGGGATTGCTTATCAAACCTTATTTCGGGTAAATCATCATGCAACTCTAAAAATGAGTATCTTGCACGATAATCCACGTCATAATCAAGCATTGATGGCATGTAATAGTGACAAAATTTCTTATTCACATAGTCTTGAATGGTCGTTTGTTCTATTTGCTTTTTCACATCTCCATTGCTGCATTCAAAAGCAGTACAACAAGAGCAATCATTTGGTATTTTCATCGAACATTCCCGTTCTTGGATATTCACAAGAAGTCTCTTGTAAAATAGATGTTTTAGCAAAATAACCTCTTCTGCTGTTAAATCTTTGAAGTGTAGAGTTACAATACAAGTTGCTATAGAATTATCCGCATTTACATTCAACAATAACAAGCCCTCACAAAGCATCGTTTTTTCAGAACGTTCTTCTTCATAGTTATATGTCAACCGAAATCTCGAAAGTAAATACTGAACGTTCTTTGCAAATAGGTTATCTTCTCTATTTCTTCTGTATGCTCGTTGCATACATTTCAATGCAAAAGGCGATAACTCGTCATTACATTTCCCACCGCTAATAGTCTTTCGCAAATGTGTCAGCAAGCTTTCATTTATCCTTCTATTCCGCTCCATATCCATCAAATCTGTCAAAAGAGAATAGGTGTGATGAATATGGTGTACCTGCCTCCAATGCCAACGCTTCCACCTTTTATTAAACGCATCAAGTCTCCTGCTTGACTTGACACTACAAGGGAAATAGAAAGATAAATTGCCTGTGTACTTCATAGTTCTAAGACTTATTATTCTACTTTGCTGCCAAAAATAGTTTCTCTGATTTTATAACAATATTCTATCTCCTTTACTATTATATTTACTTTCCATATCATCTTTTTGGGCAATAAAAATATCATCATGTGAATTAGAAATAGAAGTGTATTTACAGTCAAGAATCATTTTTTGTATTTCTGCGCCATATAGTCCGAAAAGCCCACTTTTCTCTAATATAAACGCATCTTTTGATTTTGAATGGATTATTTTATCAAAACGTGGCTTCAGTAACAACTTCACATCAGGACCAGGGCTATCCTCGTCATTGTAATTCCACCTACAAATGCCATATTTTCCTTCCTTATTACGAATTATTTTAAAACAACTAGTTGTAACCTCTATATCATATGCAAATTTTTCAATTCTCCTTCTTCGAAAGGGAAACATTAAAAACATAAAGAGCATTTTGGGTGACAACAAAATCAGAAAAGGAGAAAAAATGATAAAAACCACCGTGAAATATATGTCAGTCAGTATAATAGGTTTTTTATAATCAGACATTTCGTCCCTAAGAAAACCTTTAAAATCTTGCCATAATGTTGAATTTAGCAATTCGAATAATTTTTCTTTATCCATAGTTATATCATTGACGGGTTAAACTACCATTGTATCATTTTTCCAAATACCCACTTTGCACTCACTTCCATCGAAATCACAACTTCCTCCTATTCCATTTCGTTTCCCATTTTTCCATTTACCATACCACATAAAACCGTCTTGTTGAAACAGAATGCCCCAACCATTTGGCACATTATCAAAAGTTTCACCAACAAACAATCCTTCATCTATTTTGACTCGCTTAAAAAATTTATTGGTCGACTCTGATGAACCATTAATATATTTACTCACTTGCAGATTATCACCATCTTTAGAAACAACAGTATTAGATATCTTATTGTCTATAACTGTTTGAACCATATATAATCCATGTTCAACTAAGCCTATAACAAAGCTATCTTCAATAAATATCGTTACCAAAGACTTATTTCCACCAGTTTTCTGAATAGGATGATTTTCTGTCGCTATCCAACTGCATCTACACGTTGGACAAACAAAACGATGATACCATTCTTCAGGAGAACAGAATAGGTCATATATTTTGCCTCCAATATATGAACCAACAAATGGTATAAGTAATACTAAAGAAGAATAAAATTTGTATGTACTTCTCAATATAGAAGACTCTCTCTTATTAATTGGAGAACCTTCCACTTGCTTTTTACAAAATGGACAGTCTGAAATCATGACAATTATTTTAAATTGAATATTGCTTTTTTCAAATTATCGATACCATATTTTCTAAAACCATTTGTTGGAACCAACTCGTAAGGAACAGTAATATACTCTGAGAATTTCTCCTTAAAATATTCTATACGCCCATCATCATTATCATAAAGGAAATGATTTAACAATGGCGTCGGGCAATTCTTCTCCTCGTCCCATATTTCCAAATTATCAAAACCATCAGGTATATTTTGAGGAGTAAACTTATCTATATGATTAATACAAACAACGAGTTTCGTATCTTTCTTTATCTCCTTATTATACTCTAAGAAAAATGTCTGATCTGCATAATCAGTTCTTTCCATATTTGTCAGCCACACTATACAATCTACAGATTCTAATACATGTAGATAGTATGGTCTGTATAACTTGTCTTTTTTCAAAGACGCACCGATACCTGGAGTATCTATAATAGTTATTGCCTCATAGGGAATGGATTCATCATTATTCAATATTGTCGCACTATTAATGTATGTAGTACATTCTACAACTGAATTTGTTGAATATTGTGTTCCAAACAAGGCATTTATAAGTGTTGTTTTTCCTCGCCCTGTCTGACCCATAAAAGCTATTTTGTAATCTTTTAAAATTCTTCCCATTATTTCTGTTTAATAATACCTTTTGATACGATTTTTTCAGTCATTGTTCCATTGACATCAATCCATATAGTCCAACAAGGACTAATTACAGTATAATTTGCATCTTCATCAATTTGCTCATTATTCATCAAATTATATCGATTCAAATCAACCAAAATACCAGAATATTGCTTACAGCCATCTTTTTTCAATCCCCATGACTGCAACAATTTTATCCATGTCTCCAAATTGTTCTTATACTTGGCAAATTCTGCTTGTAAATCCGAACTGTTTGGAATTGATGCTATCGCTTGTTCCCACTTTGTTACTCTTTCATTATTAGCATCTTGTGTAAGCATTAACAAATCACTAAAAGCAGCATAATTTGAAACAAAGATTTCTTTAGCAGACAATACGTTGGATACCAGAGTTGTGATTTCGACTTTCTTGCTTCCTCTATAATCATCATCCATTAAATATCTTGTAGGCTTAAGTTTTGAAGACAAAAAACCAATGCACAAGCCTTCTTTAGTATCATTAAAGAATATTTCTATTGAAATTTGCTCCTTAGAATGTTCACCAAAAAATCTGCTAACAATAGTAGCTATAGCACCTCTTTGCTTTACTAATTTTATGACCTCTTTATGGATAAGTTTTAACTTTCCATCGCAATCCTCCATATACTCAAATACGACAGGTATATCTGTTTTACTTTGTGTTGTATTCACTATACAAGACAAAGTTTTCATTGAAGAAGCCTTACAAGCACTCTTACCATCATATATAAGGACAGGAAGAAGTTCTTTGCTCCCAATTCTAATTTTTAATAAAATCTTTTTCATATGCAACTCAAATTTGCTGTAAGCATTTATATAGGAACATCCTCCTTTAATTTAAAACAACCCTTTCAGCCAATTCCACGCTGTCTGAAGAGCACCTTTTACCGTGTAATAGATGTCCGTACAATGAATTTCGACCCATCTACAGAAGCCATCAAAGCCATCTTTGCGAATCCAATCAATAAAGGTTTTATCTCTATCCATTTTTGCTTTCATTCGTGCCAAAAGGACTGCTTCTCCTTGACTAAAACCTGCATTACGAAGTTTATTATACCATTCCTCTTCCAAATAATCTAAATTATACATAGTGTTATCATTTTATTTTATCATATACATTCACAATGTCAGATTTAAACATCTTTCCATATATGTCAAATATACAGGAGATCGTGAAACATTTATTATATAGAACACGCTCTCCACAAATTTTAAAAACATCCTTTCAACCAATTCCATGCTGTCTGAAGCGCACCTCTCACAGCATAATAGATGTCTTTACAATGAATTTCAACCCATCTACAGAAGCCATCAAAGCCATCTTCACGTATCTTCTGCAAAAAAGTTGCATCTCTTTCCATCTTGGCTTTCACTCGCGCCATAAGAATACCATCCTCATGCCCAAAACCGATGGAGCGCAATTTGACATACCACTCTTGTTCTAACCAATCCAAACCGTACATAGCTTTATCGTTTTAAATCCTTGATTTTTTCGTACTTTTCACGCCACTCTGGTTCGGCATCTTCAATCCATTCTCTTGGCATCAATCCCAATACTCCAAAGATAAAACCTAACGGAGTCGTCTTTACGATGGAATGAAGAAGTTCCAATAAATGATAACGTTTGATAGCAGAGTAGCAAACAATCTTATTTGCATCGACATCAAGGTCTTCATGAAACATTGATGATATATCCTTTTGCTTCAACTGAATTAATTCCTCTTGACGCGGATCGGGAAGATTAATTCGTGTGTCCCAATGTAGACCTTCATTCTCGCCAAGAATATCTACTTGATTCACAGCAAGAATTATCTTCTTTTTATCACAAGATGGTAAAACAATATTTTGGAGGATTCTCTCATCTTCTCCTAAAGTTCTATTGTCTGCTTTCAACACATAGAGGATGATGTCGCACTGTGGAAGAATCTGACGATAAATCGCTTCAAACTCCTTACTGAAGTTTCCCACCCTTTGAAAGGTGGTTTTAGAATGTAAAAATAGATGTA
>ERZ791617.1138-NODE-1138-length-11079-cov-3.95963_pt1 | contig 11079 bp, 9 predicted proteins | sample MGYA00510272_ERZ791617 | MGnify/ENA primary metagenome ERZ791617 (study PRJEB30046, sample SAMN00715200) | human gut metagenome | study: EMG produced TPA metagenomics assembly of the A metagenome-wide association study of gut microbiota in type 2...
AAAATTCCGACGTGTTTGAGACGAAGTCGAGTTTCGGAATTTTAGTCAGATGAGTTTTACTCTCTCTTTATTCTTTGACATGGAATTTAGCTGATATTTAAAAGAAATAGAGATAACTAAACTTGACTAATAATCGCTAAATTCAAAGGTACTTTGTCTAAACCTAACGATACACAAGAAAAAATGAACTTAGTTAGATATATTACAGTTTTAATAATCAAAATTAGAGAAAAACTATATAATTATATTTTTACAATATATTTATCATTTATAAAATAAATGCAAAACTGAGTAAACATTTTAAATTTCTATCACTAAAACTATTCAATAATTGTATGAAATGTGGTATTATCTTATTATAGAAAGACAAATTTGTACCTTTTAAAATACTAAAGGAAGGGTGATATATAATGAAAGAATTAGATTTACAAAGAGTTACTGATGAAGTAGAAAGAATGTGTATCGAAGGAAACTACTTTATTGGAAAAGAAGTTTTAGACAAAATTAAAGAAGCTTATGCTAAAGAAGAATCAGAAGTAGGAAAAAATATTTTAGGACAAATCATTGAAAACGATGAGATTGCTGCTAATGAACAAGTTCCTATGTGTCAAGATACAGGAATAGTAGTAGTATTCTTAGAAGTTGGAACAGAAGTAAGAATACCAGGAGATATCTATGCTGCTATCAACGAAGGAGTAAGAAGAGGATATGAAAAAGGATATTTAAGAAAATCAGTTGTTAAAGATCCTTTAGATAGAGTAAATACTAAAGACAACACTCCAGCAGTTATTCATACTACATTAGTTCCAGGTTCAGATAAAGTAAAAATCGTTGTAGCTCCAAAAGGTGGAGGTTCTGAAAACATGAGTGCTTTAAGAATGTTAAAACCATCTGACGGAATCGAAGGAATCAAAAAATTAGTAGTAGAAACTATTAAAAATGCAGGAGGAAACCCTTGCCCACCAATTATAGTAGGAGTTGGAATCGGAGGAAACTTTGAAAAATCTGCAATTCTAGCTAAAAAAGCTGTACTTAGAGATATTAACGACAAGAGCAGCAGCCCTATCAATGCTAAATTAGAAGAAGAATTACTAGAACTTATCAACAAAACTGGAGTAGGACCTTTAGGACTTGGAGGAAGAACTACTGCTTTAGCTGTTAAAGTTGAAACTTATCCATGCCACATAGCAGCTCTTCCTGTTGCTATTAACATTAACTGCCATGCAGCTAGACACAAAGAAGTAGAACTATAATTTAAGTATATTAAAGGTTATTGAAAATAAGTTTTAGGAGGGAATATAAATGGAATATCATATCACAACACCATTAAAAGAAGAAGATATAACTAAATTAAAAGCTGGAGATACAGTAAAAATCACTGGAGTTATCTATACTGCTAGAGATGCTGCACATGCAAGACTAGTAAAATTATTAGATGAAGGAAAAGAACTTCCAATCGATGTAAAAGGACAAGTTATCTACTATGTAGGACCAACACCTGCTAAACCTGGAAGACCTATCGGAAGTGCAGGACCTACTACAAGTTACAGAATGGATGCTTATGCACCTAGACTTATCAAAGAGGGACTAAAAGGAATGATAGGTAAAGGAGCTAGATCTAAAGAAGTTAAAGATGCTATAAAATCTGAAAAAGCTGTATACTTTGCAGCAGTTGGAGGAGCAGCAGCTCTTATAGCTAAATCTATTAAAAAAGCTGAAATCATAACTTATGAAGATTTAGGAGCAGAAGCATTAAGAAGAATGGAAGTTGTAGACTTCCCTGCAATAGTTATCAATGATATCTATGGTGGAGATCTTTATCAAGAAGGTCAAGCTAAATGGAATGAACTAGATAAATAGTTTAAATATTTGTTATATGAGGGTACTCTTGAAAAAGAGTGCCTTTTTATTTTAGTTAAACTTATAAAATAATAATATAAAAGTTGTATAGAAATAATTCAAAAAAAAAGAAAAAGAGCTGAGCAAAGTAACGACTAAAATCATCACTTTACAACAGCTCCTTTCTTCAATTATTAATCAGTTGTATTATTTACTTCCTCTTGAAGTTTATCAAATACTTTCACAGCTTGAGTTTCTAATTTTTTAATTTTCTCTCTATCACTATTAGTTATTTTCTTATTTAATTTTTCTGCTATAATCTGATACTCTAACTCTATCGAGTAATCAACAAGAGCATTTACATATTGTTTTCCTATGTTATCTTGTAACCAAACTAGCCCTTCAGCTATATCTTTTAAATTGCTTCTATCCTCAAGTTCAACTTCCATATAACCATCACTTATAAATTGAACTCTACCACTAGGATAATATTTTACAACATTTTCTCCAGATTCATTTTTTAAAAATGCCCTTTCATCAAAAGGTTTATACTCACTTTCTTCAGACTCTTTTACCTCTTCAACCTTTTGATTAGTGTAACCATTTTTAATTGCTAAATTATAGAATTCTCCCATAATATCAAGCTCCTCTTGTGGAATAACCTTGTTACTAGGAAGTTCATAAGTTATAATATCATTTGTTTTAGTTTCAATATAGTCTCCATTTTCTTCAGTTTTTATTTTTACTTTTATTTTATCATTAGATGCTACTATAACTTTTCCTGTTTTTGTTTTTCCTTCAACTCCCCATTTAATCTCTGAAATTTTTTCAGGAAGAGTAAAACCACTCTGTCTTAAAGTAAAATTAATTTCATCTTTCGAACCAAAAGATAGCATAAATACAACAGCTTCATTGAATAAAAGATTTTTATCATTTACAAGATAAGTTTCTCCAGCTTTGACATTGTTGTCCACCATTTTTTCAACTGTTACTCCATCAGGAAAAGTGATTTTTTTCACAGTGTTTATATACTCCTCATCACTTGAACACCCTGTCAGCATTAATAAGATTCCAATTAAAACAAAATATAACTTTTTCATAAGCCCCTCCTATGTTTCAAATTGCTTCTTATTACTATTATACCATAATTTTAAGAAAATAAGCTGTTTTTTTAGATTTAAGAACATAAAAGTGGGATTTTTAATTGGATAACAAAAAAACCACCCTTTAAGAGTGGCATAATTTTCATATTGGTGGAGATAAGCGGGATCGAACCGCTGACCTACGCAGTGCAAGTGCGTCGCTCTCCCAAACTGAGCTATATCCCCATGGACAAAAATTATGATATCACAATCATATTCTTTTGTCAATAATTTTTTAGAAAAAATAAGTAACTTGTTATAAAAAATAAAGCTTAATGTTTTAATCCATTGATAGATATTTTAAATAATAAGATTGAAAGAATAATAGAGGTATAATCTGCCACAGCTTGAGTAAAATTAATTCCAGTCAATCCTAAAGTATTATCTAAAATATAAAGAAGAGGAATATAGATAAATCCTTGACGACATATTGAGATAACAGTAGATAAAAAAGGTTTATCAATTGCCTGTAAACTATTTATACATAGGAATAGTATTCCCAATACTGGACCTGAGATAGCAGTGGCAATTAACATATCTCTACCATAGAAAATAACATCTTTATCACTTATAAAGAACTCTATAATCTCTCTACTAAAGATTATATATACAGCAGTTAAAAATGTTCCAATTATCACAGTTAAGGCCCCACTAAATTTAAATATCTTTACAAAACGATCTTTATTCTTAGCTCCGAAACAGTAACCTAAAAGAGGTTGTATTCCATTGGTAATTCCCATATGAATAAAAACAATTAATAGATAAACCTTGATTATTACCCCCATTGCAGCAACTGGAGCATCTCCATAGGCTACTAATTTGTTATTTAAAATAATATTTGAGAAACTCATAAGAGCTGAGTTTATTCCAGCAGGGATTCCCAATGTAACTGTTCTTTTTGCTGCTTTACCTAAAATTTGAAACTCTTTTAAGCTTAAAGTAAGAGATGGACTTTTTACCTTTAAATAATAAACATAGTATAGACCACCAAATATATTTCCAATAACTGTTGCAATAGCTGCCCCTGCTGCTCCCATATTTAAAGTTAAGATAAAGATAGGATCCAAAACAATATTTACTATTGTTCCAATCATTCCCCCAACCATTGAGGCAGTAGCTCCACCCTCTCCCCTCACTGCATGTCCAAAAGTGTTGGTAAAGAAGATAAAAGGTGCCCCTAATGCTATATAGAAAAGATAATCTTTTGAAAATTGAAAGGTATTTTCACTACTTCCCAATAGTTTAAGTATTGGATCCATAAAGATAATAATTATTATTCCTGAAATAGCCCCCAATAATAGAGAGGCATAACAACAGAAAGATGATGCTCTTTTAGCCTCAATTCCGTTTTTTCCTCCAAGAAATATAGATATTGCTGTACTTCCTCCAATTCCTAAAAGATTTGTAAAGGCCATAAACAGTACAAATATAGGGTTAGTAAAGGAAACTGCTGCAACTTGAAAAGCGTTGTTTGTTTGCCCTACAAAGAAAGTATCTGCCATGTTGTAGATAACTAATACAAGTGATGAAACAACACTTGGAATAGCCATCTTAAAAACTGCTGATTTTACAGGCATATCAGAAAAAACTTTTTGTTCATTTCCATTCATAAAAAATCTCCTTCATCTATAAAAAAAAGTATGCTAGCAAACTATATTAAAAAAATAATAGAGCTGTTAATATTACAACTCCATTAATAACTATTCAAAATGGACAATCATCTTTTTTAATATATTTTTTAAAGTTTCCACCTCTTCCTGTGTAAGAGAGAAACTCAACTCCTTTTCCATCTCTTTTCTAATAGCAAGACAGATGCTTTTTAATTTTTCTCCCTCTGGAAGAACTTTAATCTTTTTTAACCTTCCATCCTCTTCACAAGGTATACGAGTAATAAAGTTTTTCTCTTCCATTAAAGTCAACATCTTTGATGCAGTAGCTCTATTTATTGAAAATTCAGTCTCTATATCTTTTTGATATATATCTTTGTCTGAATTATCAGTTAAATAGTCTATCACCCACAAATTAGAGAGAGAGCATTCCTTAATCTCTTTTCTGTTATAAAAAGAGTGACTACGTTTTTGAATATGATTATTTAATTTTCTTAAGTAGAACCCAATATCATTATTTTTCATAATCAACCTCTTGATTAGTTTGCTTACGAAGTATTTTAATATATCGAAATTATTTTGTCAAGAGGGAATATAAAAAGTACATGATAAATTATTTTTATTTCAATATATTTTGAAAAAATTTTAAACCTAATAAATATAAGGAAAATTTATTGATAATAAATGTAAAAAATGGTATAATTTATATAAAATATATAGCTATAATTATCATCTTTAGTATTAAAAAAATAAAATGGAGTGATTTATATGTATAGTGCTTTAATGATCGCAGATTGGTTTATTTTTTATAACGAGACCAAAAGAGAATTATTTGATGAAGATACAGATGAAATTAGTAACTTAAAATTACAAAAATTATTATTTTATGCACAAGCAGCATTTTTAGCAATTAAAAATAAAATGTTATTCAATGAAGATATTGAAGCTTGGAAACATGGTCCTGTAATTCCTGAAATATATAATAAATATAAATCATATGGATCTTCTGGAATAACAGAATATGATTTAAAAAATGTAAAAATTATAGAAGAAGATGAAGAAGTAAAAAACATATTGGTTAGTGTTTACGATTTATTTGGGGAATATTCTGCTTGGGGATTAAGAAATTTAACTCATTCAGAAGAGCCATGGAAAACAACTGAAATTAACCATGTTATTTCACATGAAAAAATGGCTAAAACCTTTAAAGAAAAATATATGTAGAGATGATGTTTGTGGCTAAAATAAAAAAGAAAATAGAAAATAAAAAAATAAACATTCCTTCTTCTAATACACCTAAAGAATATCCTATATTTTGTTTTAAATACTTAACTACTAACAAAAGATATAATTTTGAACATTTTAGCAATGTGCAAGAACAGTTAAAAAATAAAAGTTTAATTTTAGATGAAATAATTAGACTTCAACAAAAGACTTGGATGGAATGGGGATTAGAAAGTAAAAAGACAGGTTTTGAATCTATTTATATAAATCAATTAAATTTCAAACCGAAAGAATTAATTTTATCAAATGATACTAAAGCTATTGTATTTAGAATTAATTCTCAAAATTGGAGAATTATTGGTATAAGATCTGAATATTTTAAAAGTGTTCTTCATATTATAGGATTTGATTTTGATTTTTCTGCATATAATCATTAAAAAGTACTTAATTTATTTTAGTTAAGTACTTTTTTTAATACCTAGTTTTTTTCCAGAAACTTCTAAATTATATTTATTAAATATATAAAAAAGTACATGATAAATTATTTTTATTTCAATGTGTTTTGAAAATGTAATTTTACAAATATTTTATGAACTAAAATAGAATAAAAAGTTTGACAACTAAGATTATTAATGTTAATATAAAACAAACAGTATAATATTACAAGTATAATTTTATAAAAAATTGGAGGGAAGACATGAAGAAAGTAACAAAATTATTACCATTTTTTTTATTAAGTTGTATTGCAGTAGCAAATGAGCTTGACGGATCAAACCATGCAACAGGAAATAGAAGCAACGAAACAGCAGTAGCTTCACTTGACAATCCTTTTTGGACAGGGAATCCAGAGACATTTGCAGATAAAAGAGAGAGAATGCACAGCACTATGATGTCATTTAATACCATAGAAGAGGCATTAAAAAATCCTAATTATTCAGATTACAAAAACTCTAAAAACTTTTTGAGTTTAAATGGGGAATGGAAATTTAAATTAGTTGATCATCCAGACAAAGATATAAAAGATTTCTATAAGGAAGATTTTGATGATTCTAAATGGAAAAAAATTCCAGTACCTTCAAGTTGGCAACTTCACGGATATGATCAACCAAGATATAATGACACAGCATATCCATGGGAATATCAAAAAACAGCAATAAACCACCCAGACACTCCTAAAGATTACAATCCAATAGGATACTATAAAAGAGAGATGGAACTACCTAAAGATTGGGATGGAAGAGAGGTATTTATCTCTTTCCAAGGGGTAGAATCAGCTTACTATCTATATGTAAATGGACAATATGCAGGGTATAGTGAAGATAGCTTTGTAGGGCATGATTTTAATATTACACCATATTTAAAAGCTGGAAAAAATGAGATCTCTGTAAAAGTACATAGATGGAGCGATGGAAGTTGGCTTGAATCTCAAGATATGATTAAATTAAGTGGAATTTTTAGAGATGTATTTGTGTATTCAACACCAAAAGTGCATTTGAGAGATTATACTGTTGTAACAGATTTAGACAAAGATTATAAAGATTCAAAATTAAATATAGAGGTAGATGTTACAAAATATGAAGATGTAGCAGGAAACTACAAGGTAAATGCTATACTATATGATGAAAATAACAATATTATAGTTAATGAAAAACAAACTATTAATATGACAGATATAAAAGATGGAGTTGTAAACTTCTCAGCAGATGTTAAGAATCCTAAAAAATGGTCTTCAGAAACTCCTAACTTATATACTTTAGTGATAGCTTTAGAAGATGAAAGTGGAAAAGTAATAGAAACTATTAGTAATAAAATAGGATTTAAGAAGATAGAGGTAAAAAATGGAAGAATCCTATTAAATGGAGAAAAATTCATGATGAAAGGGGTAAATAGACATGAATTTGACCCTGTAAATGCAAGAACTCTATCTGAAGAAACTATGATAAAAGATATTGAACTTATGAAACAACACAATATCAACACTGTAAGATCATCTCACTATCCTAATGATCCTAGATGGTATGATCTATGTAATGAGTATGGATTGTTAGTATTAGATGAGGCAAACTTAGAAACACATGGAAGATTAGATGAGATTCCTCAAAGTAGACCAGAGTGGACAAAAGCTGTAATTGATAGACAAGCTGGAATGTTAGAGAGATCTAAAAATGAGGTTTCAATCTTTGCATGGTCACTAGGAAATGAATCTGACAAAGGGGATAACTTTGTAAAAGCTGCTGAATGGGTAAGAAAAAATGATCCAACTAGACTTATTCACTATGAGCCACAAAGAGAGGTTGGAGATATCTACACAAGAATGTATAGAACTATTGATGAAGCTAGAGCTTATGCAACAGACCCTAGAAACAAAGTTCCATATATTGAGTGTGAATATGCTCATGGAATGGGAAATAGTATAGGAAACTTACAAGATTATTGGGATCTATTTGAAAAATATGATATCTTCCATGGTGGATATATTTGGGACTGGGTAAACCAAGGAATTTTAACTAAAGATGAAAAAACTGGTAAGATGTTCTATGCTTATGGTGGAGATTGGGGAGATGAAGAGTTTACAGATCACAATTTCTGTGCTAATGGGTTAGTATCAACAGATAGAACTGCACAACCAGAGATAATGGAAGTTAAAAAAGTATATCAATATGTTAAATTCAAAGATGTAGATGTGAAAAATGGAGAGTTTAGCATAAAAAATAACTACATGTTTACTAACCTAGATGAATACGAAGCTGTATGGGAATTGAGAAGAGATGGAGATATTATAGATTCAGGAGTATTTGTAACTGAGTTAGCTCCAAACAAATCAAAAATTGTTAAACTTCCATTTGGAGATGTTGTAAGTAAAAATGGTGAAGAGTATTGGTTAAATGTTGCTTTCAGATTAAAAGAAGATACTAAATGGGCTAAGAAAGGGCATATAGTTGCTAAGGAACAATTTAGATTACCAGTTGAAAGCAAAGGAGAGGCTCTATCATTAAATGAGATGAAATCACTTTCTTATTCAGATAAAGATGATAGATTAGTAGTTACAGGAGATAACTTTGAAGTAACTATTAATAAAGAGAAAGGAAGCTTAGATTCATTTAAAGTTAAAGGAAAAGAACTTATAGAAAAACCTATGATTCCTAACTATTGGAGAGCACCAAATGACAATGATAAAGGAAATGGAGCAGAGGAAAGATTAGCTACTTGGAAATTTGCAGGAAAAGAGGCAAAGGTTGTATCTACAACTGTTACACCAATAGAGGACAAAGGTGTTAGAGTTGATCTGAAACTTGAGATACCAACTACAACTCCAGCTCAACTAGATCTACAATATGTAGTATTTGGTAATGGAGAGGTAAAAGTTACAAATACTCTATACACTTCAAAAGATTTACCAGAGATTCCAGAGTTTGGAATGATGATGGAGATGCCAGAAAAATATGATACAGTTACTTGGTATGGAAGAGGACCTGAAGAAAACTATGTAGATAGAAAAACTGGATACAATGTTGGTGTTTATAGTGCCAATGTAGATGATTTCTTCTTCCCATATATTGATCCATCTGAAACAGGAAATAGAGTTGACACTAGATGGGTAACTTTAACTGCTAAAAATGGTGTGGGACTTCTTGCAAGTGGTGTAGATAATACAATAGAATTTAATGCACTTCACTATACTCCAGAAGAATTATCATCAGGAAAAAGACATCCAGTGGAGTTAGTTCCAACTGAAAATGTTGTGCTTAGAATAAATGGAAAACAACAAGGAGTAGGTGGAGATGACAGCTGGGGAGCAGTTCCACATGATCAATATCAAATAAAATCTGGAAAAGCTCACACTTACTCATTTAAGCTAAAAGGAATAACTAAAGCTGATAATCCTATGGAAATAAGTAAGAGAAATATTGATAGCGATCTAATAAAAGATATCAAAGTTAATGGAGTATCTTTAAAAGATTTTGATAAAAATATAACAGATTATAAAGTTGAATTTTTAGCAGGAACAGAGAAACAAGCTCCAGTAGTTGAAGTTGAATATGGTAATAAAGAGGATGTAATAGTTAGCATAGAACAAGCTAATAGTGTAGAAAATGGAAAAGCAAAAGTTGTTGTAGCTCATAAAGAGAAAGCTTTAAATGAAGTTTTAAGAAAAGAGTATACAATTAATTTTGGAACTCACAATGTAGTTTATGCATCTGATCTTCCATTTGAAAAGGCAACTTCAGGAATGTACAAAGTTGAAAGAGATATTACAGTTTCTGGAAGTGTTCCACATCTGAGATTAGAAGATGGTAGCAAAGTTCGTTTTGAAAAAGCTATCTGTGCAAATTCAGATTCTGAAGTTGTAATTAACTTAAAAGGAAAAGGATTCAAGAGATTCAAATCTTATGTTGGAATGGATAGAGAGGTAATAGGATATAGAACTAAAGCACAATTTAGAGTGCTATTAGATGGAAAAGAAGTATTTAACAGTGGTGAAATGGCAAGTTCTGGAAGAGCTAAAGAGATTGATATCAATGTTGAGGGAGCTAAAAAACTTACTCTTATAATTGATCAATGTGATGGTAATAACAACTATGACCATGGAACTTGGGGAAATGCTAGATTTACTAAATAGTTGATAAATAAAAACTCCAGTGTATTTGCTGGAGTTTTTTGATTCTGATTTTTAAATATTGACTTTTCTCTTTTATGAAGTATACTCCTATTAGAATAGAAAAGAAGAGGTGATATTATGAAAAAAAGAGTACTTATATTATTTTTTATACTTTTTTCAATAAGTTTTAGTGCTTGGGAAAGAATTGATTTAGTAGATGAATTTGGAGATAAAACTGGACAAATAACAATGGTAAATCAAGTAGATTTTTTTCAAGGAATTAGACTTATAAAGGATGAAGATATAGTTTGTTTAGATGTAATGATGGGACCTCAATGTAGTGTAGGAGAGATTTATCCAATAAAATTAAAAATTGATAAGGGAGAAGTTATAGAACTTATGGCTGTTGCAGTAACAGATAGATTATTAAGATTGATTACAGATGAAGATTTTATGGAAAAATTGAAAAAGGGTAATAACGTTTCTTTTGTAGTTTATAATACTAATGGGGGTTCTGTTAATTTAAAAATGAGTTTAATGGGATTTACAAATGCCTATAATAAAGTAGAAAATTCAAATTAATTTTAATTGAACAGCCTATATATTTAGGCTGTTCAATTTTTATTACTAGTTAGTAACTACTCACCTATTACCTATAAATATTATA
>ERZ791617.1141-NODE-1141-length-11045-cov-1.88453_pt1 | contig 11045 bp, 5 predicted proteins | sample MGYA00510272_ERZ791617 | MGnify/ENA primary metagenome ERZ791617 (study PRJEB30046, sample SAMN00715200) | human gut metagenome | study: EMG produced TPA metagenomics assembly of the A metagenome-wide association study of gut microbiota in type 2...
AACCTTTACCGTCCAGATAAATCCGACCGTCTTTACAAACCGGAATCCATGTTCCTTCCGGCAGAGAAACCGTTACCGCCTTCCGGTTCCCGTTAAAGATAACCATAATCTTCTTCCAACTATCCCCGTTCGCATGTTCCCCTAAGGTATACGCTACGACACCGGGCTGGTTCACTTCTTGGAATTGAAGGGCCTCCCTCACTCCCTCGGCCGTGGCGATACGGAAAGCCGGGTGCGACTTACGAAGGGCGATCAAATCCTTGTAATAGTTGAAAACATCCTTGTTTTTTGCCTTTAAAGACCAGTCGATCTCATTGATTGAATCGGGCGATTGATAGCTGTTATGTACGCCCTTCTTATCGTGCAGCAACTCCTCTCCTGCCCGCATGAAGGGAACTCCTTGCGAGGTGAAGATGATGGTCTGGGCCAACTTGCCGAATCGTATCAACTCATCCGGGGTAGCGTCTTTCGGGGCCGAGAGCTTCAACTTATCCATCAAACAAAGATCATCGTGGCAAGAGACATAGTTGATCACTTGCGTAGGCTTGTTCGCATAAGGCGCTTTGCAATATAATATTTGGTTATAGTCGATTTGCGGATGGCGGATAGCGCCTACGATACCGAACTTAATAGACTCCTCGTTACCTTCCGGCTTTCCGGAGGCGAAACCGGCCTGTGTAGTCTCGAATACGCTTCCTTTTAAAGCATCCCGCAGGTCATCGCTAAATACGGCCACGTCATTCAGTTTCGGGGCGTTTACCTTGATCGCCCTCTGATCCTCCGGTAGCGGGGAATCGCTGGCGGTCCAGCCCTCGCCGTATACGAAGATGGAAGGATCTAGTTTGGTTAACTCGGCTTTTACCTCGTTCATGGTCTCTACGTCATGGATGCCCATCAAGTCGAAACGGAAACCATCCACATGGTATTCCTCGGCCCAATATTTCACGGACTCCACGATATAGCGGCGTACCATCGCCCGCTCCGAAGCGGTCTCATTACCACAGCCGGAGGCATCCGAATAGCTTCCGTCCGGTTTATAACGGTAGAAGTAACCGGGAACGGTCAAACTGAAATTCGACCCATCCCCCACGAAGGTATGATTGTAAACCACGTCCATGATCACACGGATACCATTCCGGTGCAACCCCCGCACCATCTCCTTGAACTCACGGATACGAGCCTCGGGATTGTAAGGATCGGTGGAATAGCTCCCCTCGGGGGCGTTATAGTTCTTGGGATCATACCCCCAATTGTACACATTATCTTGCAAGCGAGTCTCGTCCACCGAGCCATAATCATAGGAAGGAAGGATATGGACATGGGTAACGCCCAACTCCTTCAGATGATCCACGCCGGTAGCCACGCCGCCCGGCCCTTTCGTGCCCTCCTCCGCCAAGGCGAGAAACTTACCTTTATGCGTCACGCCGGAGTTCGCGGCGATCGAGAAATCCCGATGATGCATCTCGTAGATGATAATATCGGAGAAGCTTTTCAACTCGGGAGATTTATCCGCCTCCCAGCCCTCCGGATCGGTAGCCGCCCAATCGATCACGGCCGCACGGTTTCCATTCACCCCGACGGCTTTCGCCCAGATACCGGGAGTCTCATCCAGCCATTTATCGCCGATACGGATCTGGAAGGTATAGAAGGAGCCTTTCAGATCCTCGCTCACGGAGATACGCCACGTACCCTTATCCGAGGATTTCATCGGCAACCGGCGGACAGGCTCCCCTCCTTCACCGGAGGCGTAAAGATTCAAGCGGACTTCTTCCGCTGTCGGGGCCCAAAGGGTGAACACGGATTTCGTGGGAGAATAGAACAACTCCAGATCGTCTCCCTCATAGGAAGGGTATTCATCAAAGGATTTGTATTCTTTCGGCGAGTTGCAGCTAAGCAACAGCGACAGGTATATAGATACCGGAACTAAGTGTCTCGTCATGGCTGATTCAGTAATTTGTTTTCAATCACAAAGATAGAAGATTCGAACCGGATTCGCCAACGAAACAGAAAAGAAGAGGCGAAAAATCTACCGCAAACGTTTTCGCCTCTTTCGTTCATTCATGCTATATTAAAACGGAACCTCGTTGCTGCTACCTTGACTTAGGAAATCAGCTCCCGGCGATGGGATCGGGGGCATCGGGTCTCCACCGTTCATGGTTGAGGAGAATTCCCTTACCGCTATATCTTCCTCTACGTTCATAAACTTGGCGAACTCGCTCTTAAAGCGCAGCCGGACATCCCCCACGGCACCGTTACGATGCTTGGCGATAATGATCTCGGCAAGACCGATCAGAGAATTTCCCCGCTCATCTTCCGTAATCTTATAATATTCGGGACGGTGGATGAAACATACCATATCGGCATCCTGCTCGATAGCTCCGGACTCACGCAAGTCGGCTAGCTGCGGACGCTTACCTTCCACGCCTTGACGGGCTTCCACACCACGGTTCAACTGCGACAAGGCGATGATCGGGATATTCAATTCCTTGGCCAATCCCTTCAACGAGCGGGAGATCGTACTCACCTCCTGCTCACGGCTACCGAAGTTCATACCGCTGGCGTTCATCAACTGAAGGTAGTCGATAATGATACATTTAATGCCATGCTCACGCACCAGACGACGGGCTTTCGTCCGCAGCTCGAAGACGGACAAGCTCGGGGTATCGTCCACGAAGATCGGGGCGTCGTAAAGCTCCTTGATCTTAAAATCCAGCTGTTCCCACTCGTAGCTCTCCAAGCGTCCGCTCTTGATCTTCTCGCCCGGTATCTCGCAGACATTCACGATCAGACGGTTTACCAACTGCACGTTACTCATCTCGAGCGAGAACAGGGCGACAGGCGTATTGAAATTCACCGCCATATTCTTCGCCATGGAAAGAACGAAGGCCGTCTTACCCATGGCCGGACGGGCGGCGATAATGATAAGGTCTGAATTCTGCCAACCGGAAGTCATCTTATCCAACCCCTCGAAGCCCGTACGCAATCCGCTCAGACCTTCCTTCTGGAGGGCCGCCTTTTGCAACATCTCCATAGCGTCCTTGATGACGGGGTTGATCTGGGTGACATCCTTCTTTACGTTACGTTGCGAGATCTCGAACAACTTGCCCTCCGCCTCTTGCATCAGGTCCTCTACATCGAGCGTCTCATCAAATGCCTTTCCTTGGATCATCGCCGTGAAAGAGATCAACTCCCTCGCCAGATATTTCTGGGCAATGATCCGGGCGTGATACTCGATATGGGCGCTACTGGCCACCTTGCTGGTAAGTTGAGAGATATAGAACGGTCCGCCTACATCCTCCAATTCTCCCCGTTTCTTCAATTGCTCCGTTACGGTAAGCATATCCACGGGACGCTGGCTCAACGCCAAGTCTACGATAGCGGCATAAATCTTCTCATGCGCTTTCTCATAGAAACACTCCGGCTTCAAGATCTCGCTGACGATCGAGTACGCGTCTTTCTCCAGCATCAACGCACCCAACACAGCCTCCTCCAACTCACGGGCCTGTGGCTGAAGACGCCCCATATCGGGGAGCATCTCCACAGGCTTTTTCCTTCCTCTTCCTGTATTTCTTGTTCCTTCTGCCATCATTCTTTCTATTTGGGGAGTCAAAGGTAATATCTTTTACCCATTTCTGAAAAAGATTCTTTATATTTAGGAATTAAAACCTGTCGAATCATGAAAGCGTATTTTATCGGATTTGTTATCATGGGAGGTTGCCTATTATACGGCTGCCATACCAAACAAAAGAAAGGGGAAAACAGTAGCGACTACTCAGCCGACTCCCAATCCATAGCACGGCAAGATACCCTACCGTTACCGACTGATACCCATGCCGCATCTTCAGTTTCCACGGAAGGATGGACCGCCAAGCAGATACGGGACAGCATAGAATTGTTCTTCGGCAAGGAATACGATACCCTTCCCCCGCATCTACGGAAGATCCGCGGCAACCTGACCTCCCTCTGGAACACGGACGACTCCGTCTTCCTACAGCTTATCATAGCGGAGAAGGAGTATGTGGAGGCTTTCAAGACTTACGTATTCAATTCACCCCTCATCCGGATCGGCGGAGGCCCTTACGACCGGCCACCCGAGGAAGCTATCAGCATGGACACCACCCACTTCTCCATGCGAGTAAGACCGAACGTCTACCCAACCAACATCGAGCGGATCGAGATCGCTATCACCAACCATACCGACCTGGAAGGGATGGGAGGCGAAGAGTATTTCATCGAGCGTTTCGACGGGAGGGCATGGAAAGGAATCCCGCAACCCACCGCCTTCGTCGCTCTCGGCTATCCGATCTTTCCTAACCAGACAAGAGACGATTTCTCGGCCACCTTGATGCCTGAGCTCAAGGAAAACCCTCCGGGATTGTACCGGGTGCGCAAGGCCGTCATCACCGGACAGGGCGCCGGCATCGTCCATTATCCTTTGGCCGCCACGTTCTACCTATCCGATAACCCGGAAGATTATGAGGAATACACACGCTTCGCCAGCCGGCTCCACGAGCCTCGCCCCATGGCCGAGTTCAAGGGAGGAAGAGAAGCCATGATCCGTTTCTTCGAACAGAACCTGCGTTATCCCGAATCTTATAAAGGTACGGGCACGAAGGTACGACTCTTCTACTCCTTCACGATCGATTCCTTAGGAATGTTACAGAATCCCGTAAGCCTACCCGAGAATATACTGTATCCTCGCGATACGGGGAAAACCTATGATGAGTGCCGCGATGAAGCCTTACGGGTACTCCGGTTGATGCCCGCATGGGAACCCGCCGTAAACCGTATCCATGGTCCGGTCAGCATAGATACCGGGCTCTTCTTCTACTTCAACGAAGAGGGGAAATGCGGGATTGAATAAACGGCCAGTACTGCCTAAGAAGTATTGGAGTACTTCTTAGGCAGTACTCGGGTACTTCCATGAAAGTACTCCAGTACTATTACCAGAAGTATCGCAATACTCTCAGAGAAGTAAGCCTATGCTAACGTAAACTGGCAACAATATTGCTGTCAGCATACAGCGACATAACTTTACTTACGTAAAAAAGTATTATCTTTGCACCCGTAAAAAGTAATTTTCAAATTATGGACGACAGTATCCCGCTAGAAACAGAACAGAGTATGAACTAACGAGGCGGAGGGTTTCATTGATCCTCTGCTCGGATTAAACACGAAAGGAGGCAATAATGAGACAATTTCTTTATTGTGAGGCCGGTTATGTGGAGAAGAACCAATGGCTTCCTAACAGTTGGGTAAACGTAGAGTGCCCGACTCCCGAAGATCTTCAATTCTTGATGGATCGATTTAACGTACCCGAATCATTCTTGAGCGATATAGCCGATACGGACGAACGTCCCCGTATCGAGTACGAGGGGAATTGGTTGCTTACCATCTTACGTATCCCGTTGCAGAACCAAGATCATGACATCCCGTTCAATACGGTGCCGATCGGTATCATCACGAACAATGAGATCATCGTAAGCGTATGTTACCATAAGACGGACTTGATCCCCGATTTCATCCGTTATACCCAACGGAAGGAACTCCAGATTAAAAACAAGTATGAGTTGATCCTCCGGCTGATCCACTCATCGGCCGTATGGTTCCTTAAATACCTGAAACAAATCAATTACGCCGTCACCGAGGCGGAAAAGGCGTTGGAGAAAAGCATCCGCAACGAGGATCTGCTAGCGTTGATGAAGCTGGAGAAGAGCATGGTATTCTTCAACACCTCCATCCGCGGGAATGAGGTGATGCTGGCCAAGCTCCAGAATATTTTCCAAGAGCCGGAATATATCGACAAGGATTTAGTGGAGGACGTGGAGATCGAGTTGAAACAGGCCCATAACACGGTAAATATCTATAGCGATATTCTTACGGGTACGATGGACGCTTTCGCCTCTATCATCTCCAACAACGTGAACACGATCATGAAACGTATGACATCACTTTCCATTATCTTAATGGTTCCGACATTAATCGCTAGCTTCTACGGGATGAACGTCCCGATCTACATGGAGGATATGCCGCATGGTTTCGTGGTTATCATCTTGCTCTCGATCTTGCTATCCGCTACGGCCTTTTTTATATTCAGGAAGATCAAATGGTTCTAGGATATCAAATAAATAAACCGGACGCAGATCACCCGTGCTTGTCGGTGTCATCTGCGTCCGGTAAATATCAAATTCGGTATATCTTTATCTTGGCTTACTTATGCGTATCCTCGAGGATATAACGCAAGGTTCCGGCATTTACCAAGTCCTCTTGCGAGATGGTGTAGCCCTTTAGCTTTTTATCGCCGGCGAAAACGTCCTTGATGTAGATCGCTTCCGGATTACTATGCTTAGACTCGATTACCAATTCGCCTTTAGGATAGAATTTCTTGTCGAGCTGGATCGTAACCTTATCGAAAGTCGGGGAAGTCAATACATAGTTCACGTCGCCCGGACAAGCCGGATAGAAGCCCATCATGGAGAAAATAGCCCAAGCGGACATCGTGCCTGTATCCTCGTTACCCGGGACACCGTTCGGGGCGTTATGATAGCAATCCTTCAACAACTGACGGACCAACTTCTGAGTACGCCAAGCCTCTCCCTTGAAATAACTAAACAAATAAGGATAAGCGATATCCGGCTCGTTGGCGGGATCATAATTGCCGTCATCGAATACCTTCTGCAAATGATCCACAAATTTCTTATCGCCTCCCATCAATTTGGCCAGTCCCTTGATATCGTGAGGAACATAAAACGTATAATTCCATGCGTTGCCTTCATGGAAACCGGGACTAGGCTCGAAGTTCTCGCCTTGTTTCGGATCGAACGGAGAGTAGAAGGTGCCGTCCGGCAAGATAGGACGCAGCGTTCCGAACTCCTTGCTATAATAATGTTTGTAACCTAAAGAACGGTCACGGAATAACTTGGCATCCTCTTTCTTACCCAAGGCTTGAGCGAAATTAGCCAAGTTCCAGTCGGCGATATAATATTCCAGCGCATGAGATACGGAGTTATCGTATTGCTCACGCAAAGGAACATAGCCCTTGCTGAAATAATCGTTCGCGTCCGGACGAAGCAGGTTGAACTCTCCCGGGGTAGTAGCGCCTTTACGCATCGCCTCATAAGCGGTTTGCTCATCAAAGTCACGCAAGCCGCGCATCCATGCGTCTACGATATACGGGATCGAGGGATCGCCCTCCATCGTAAAGGTCTCACGTCCGTAAAGCTCCCATTTCGGTAACCAATCGTTTTCCCGGTACATATCCAGCATCGTACGGATAATATCTAATTGACGCTCCGGATAGAGCAAGGTCATCAGGGTACTTACGTTGCGGTACGTATCCCACAGGGAGAAGACCGTATAACGGTTTCCGGTGGTATGGCCTACTTTCAGGCTCTCCATCATCGGGTACTCGCCGTTCACGTCTTGCAGGATATTCGGATGGATCAGCAAATGATACATACCGGTATAGAAGATTGTTTTCTCGTCTTTCGTACCTCCTTCCACTTGTACCTTGGAAAGATCCTTGTTCCACATCGTGCTAGCCGCCGTACGGACCTTGTCGAAATCGAAGCCGGGCTGCTCCGTATTCATGTTCAGGCGGGCGTTCTCGATGCTCACGTACGAGATACCCATCTTCACCTCGATAGCCTCGCCCTCGTCCGTATCGTAATCGAACCATACGCCGACATCGTCTCCGCTCATCTCACGGGTATAACTGGTATATAACTTATACTTGCCGGAGTAGATATCCCATTCGGCCTCTACCCCCTTCATCTCACGTTGTTTCTTCCAATAACCCATCTTCTTCGGGGCCTTGTTTACCTTCATCACGAAGTAAACCGGGAATACGGCCTGTGGATTATAGCAGAACGTACCTAAAAGCTTACTCCCCTCGATCTCCGTATCATTCACGATACGTACCGTAGCGCCGGTCTCGTTCGTCAAGCCCTCGCCTAGGTTCAAGAGGATATGGCTCTCCCCTTTCGGGAAGGTAAAACGGCTCAAGCCCGTACGCATGCTGGCAGTAGCCTCCGCCTTGATATTATACTTGGTCAAGGTATTGCTATAATAACCGGGGTGAGCCACCTCGTCCTTGTACTCACTGCCGTAAGCCTTATAGTCCACGTTCAACTCGCCCGTCGTCGGCATCAATAGCAAACCTCCCAGCTCCGGGCATCCCACACCGCTCAAGCTGCCGTGGGCGAATCCCGTAAAGAATTTATTGTCTGCCGAGTAAGGAGTAGACCACCATTGACTATCCTTGTCAAAACGGTTCTTCTCCGACCCCATGACGTTGAAAGGAACCACGCTCATCATACCCTGCGGACAAACCGCGCCGGGATTCGTCGTACCGTAATTGCTCGTACCGATGAAGGGGTTCACATAATCTACCGGTTGCTGCGCCGTAGCGAACAGACTGCCACACAACAGGAAGGTCATTAACTGTTTCTTCATTTGATAAATGTATTTTAGTTGATAATTAATTGATTCATACTTACCAGATCACGATCTCATCCGTGAAGATGAAACCCTTATTTGCCTCTTTTGCCTTGATACGGATATAACGGGCTTTCCAATCGCCGTTAAACGTATATTCCTGAAAAGACAGGTCTTTATCCGTATTGGATATCGTAGTAGGGATAACTCCCTGCGAGATATAGCTCTCCCCGTCTTCCGATGTCAGCAACTCCACCTCTCCCGGTTGGTACACGCCCGGGCCGATCAATTGCATAAAGCGGGACGATACCTTATGGATATCCGTCACCTCGCCCATGTCCACCACGCAATCCAAGTCATTCAAATAACCCTGCCAACGGCCGTCCAGATAAGTCAAGCCTCCCCTATAGCCGTCCAGCAAGGCGTTCATGCCACCCGCCATATAACCGCTATACAGCTTACTATTATAATGTATAGGCTTATTGATACCTCGGTGATAATCCACCTTCTTCTCGGTAGGCGTTTCTTGAAGCTGCCCGTCACGGAAGATAGCGGCCTTGATATCAGCGGAGTCTTTCACCACGATCGGGCCGCTATAGACCCGGGAAGAGGCGGCGGGAATAGAGCCGTCTGTCGTGTAACGTATCTCCGCCGGATATTTCTCCGCATCCAACATGACCTTGATCTCTCGCCGCAAGGTATCTACCTCCATCGTGGTCTCGATCTCGTCCGAGAGCGTGAACGTATTGATACCCATCCGTTGCAGAACCGGGATATTCGCGTTCATACGAGGCTTAAAATCCTCCCAACTACGATCCTCTTGCGGAGTCCATCCGATCTCGGCGACCGCTAAGGCACGAGGGAACATCATATACTCCAGATGCTTCTCATCCTTGATATACTCCGTCCATGTATTCGCCTGTACCCCTAGGATATGCTTGCTTTCCTCGGCAGTCAACGAATCCACAGGCACTGGATTATAACTGTACGCCCGCTTGATCGGCGTATAACCGCCGATGGCATACGGCTGTGTCTTCGGATCGGCTTGATAGAAATCGAAATACATATAACCACCCGGTGTCATGACCACGTCGTGTCCCATGCGGGCGGACTTGATTCCCCCTTCCTCGCCCCGCCAAGACATGACGGTAGCCTCCGGAGCCAAGCCCCCTTCCAGAATCTCATCCCAACCGATCAATTTGCGGCCTTTGGAGATTAGGAATTCCTCCGCACGGTGAATCATATAGCTCTGCAACTCATCCACGTCCTTCATCCCGTTCCGGCGCATCAAGCCTTGACATTTCGGGCAGGTCTTCCAAGCTCCCTTCCCGGCCTCGTCTCCCCCGATATGGATATATTCGGAAGGGAACAACTCGATCACCTCGGACAATACATCCTCCATGAACGTAAACGATTTCTCGTTGCCGATGCAGAAATCACCCGTCGTATAAGGTTTGCCGGCACAACTCAACTCCGGGTACGCCACGAACACCTCGTCCGAATGCCCAGGGAATTCGATTTCCGGTATTATATTAATATGCCGGGCCGTAGCGTAATCCACGATCTCACGGATATCTTCTTTCGTAAAATAACCGCCATATGCCCCCGGAGTTCCTTCCGGCAGATACTTGCGATCCTTTCCATCCCACCATTTCTGCCAATCGGATTCCGTACGGAAAGCCACGTCCGTAGTCAGTTTCGGGTATTTATCCATCTGGATACGCCAACCACCGGCATCCGTCAAATGCATATGAAGCGTATTCAATTTATAATAAGACATGACGTTCAATAACTTCATCACCTCCTCTTTCGGGAAGAAATGACGGGAGACATCCAGATGCAAGCCACGATACGGGAAACGGGGATTATCTTGGATCGATACGCAAGGAATCCCTTTCGACGTATACAGCTGGCGCAACGTTTGTTCCCCGTAAAACAATCCGGATTTAGAGGCGGCTCTCAACTCGATCCCCTTCTTGGTCACGTTCAACGCATATCCCTCCGGATTTCCGCCGTTGAAAGACTCATCGACCACGTAACGGATCGTACCCGATTGATCATTCCCGAATACGAGATTACTATCTACTTTGAAATAACCGCCAGTCACCTCGATATGGGCCGGCTTAGGGATTAAATTCACCTGCGAAACCTCCTTGGGAACACAGGAAAAAAGTAGCGAGGAGCAAGCGAGAGCAAGTCCGGTTACTTTCATGCAAGACCGTTTTGGCAACGTCATAATACTTATTTTTTAGTTGTGTTATTCTTGGTGCGTAAATATACGACAATAATGGACAATATCAAAAAAGCGGAAAGACTATCGTCTCCCCGCTTCAAAGTTATTTTAAAATGTATATCTTCTAAAATTAATGTCTAGGAATTGCTTCTTTTACAACCATCTGACGACCTTCGTACTCAGCTTGGTTTAATTCCTCGATAGCTTTTTGAGCCTCGTCTACGTTAGGCATTTCAGCGAAAGCAAAACCCTTAGAACGTCTAGTATCACGATCAACAATTAACTTTACTGAATCAACAACACCATACTCTTCTAATACTTGTTGCAAATCAGACTCTCTTACTCGATAACTCAAGTTTCCAATGTAAATATTCAT
>ERZ791617.1159-NODE-1159-length-10875-cov-2.1159_pt1 | contig 10875 bp, 4 predicted proteins | sample MGYA00510272_ERZ791617 | MGnify/ENA primary metagenome ERZ791617 (study PRJEB30046, sample SAMN00715200) | human gut metagenome | study: EMG produced TPA metagenomics assembly of the A metagenome-wide association study of gut microbiota in type 2...
TCTATCGTGGTAATTGTATCACACCAATCAATATCCGTAATACCCTGACAATTGCAGAAGGCTGCTTCTTTAATTGTCTTTACACCTGACTTAAATGTAACCTTCTTTATCTTTGGTATTGAATTACATAAATTAGCAGGAATCACTTCTGTTCCATCAAATACCAATTCAGGAGTATTCATATATTCAAATATTGACCCCTCTGTAAATGTAGAAGGGAATACTATCTTATTAGAAGGATGTGACCATTCATCAGTATTTAATGATGACATGAAATTATTGCTCTGTAATTCAATCTTAGTTATTCCCTCTGAATAAATCAGTTCTTCTAATGCTGTACATTTATCAAAACTACTGTGAACACCTGTTACCTTTATGCCTGCAACCTGTGCAGGAACGGTAAGTGTCTTAATCTTATCAGCATCATTTCCAAGATAGTTAAATATAGTAGCTGTATCATCAGCATTCTTTGAATAGAAGAAACCGCTGTTTTTATCTAAAGTACCAACTACAATATTGCACTCAAAGCCTACATATCCGCTGCTTCTTGCTGCCCTAAAGACTACGTTTTTTCCTTCATAGTCACTTGTTATATTAATAATTTCTCCCGGTGTAATTGATGTCTCTTCATCATCTATTACAAGCTCCCATTTTGCATTATATGCTGTATCTGCCATAACAAACTGTATCTTATCACCGGCAGAAACATATGCGGCCTTATTCCTCATCTCATTTGAATATGTCTTTAATGTAGGGTCAAGACAATCTGTATAATTGTCCTTATAGCTGTCTCCACACACTGAACACTTATGTAACGTATATCCCTTTTCTGTATTTGTAGGTGCTACTACTGTATCTACATACTTATGTCCGGTTTTTTCAATCGTTTCTGTATATGTATTATTACATCTGCTGCACGTATATGTCTTTACTCCGTTCTCTGTACAGGTTGCGGCTTTTGTTACCTTTGATGTATAACTGTGTCCTAATGCAGCTTTGTAATTATCTTTATATGACTCACCGCATGTACTGCACTTATGTAATGTATACCCTTTTTCTGTACAGGTAGCAGCTACTACTGTGTCTTTATAAGCATGTTTTTGATTGCTCCGTTTTCTACATACCACCAGCCTACATTCTCATCATAGGCAAGTCCCGTATATCCAAAATCAACATTACCATTGGTTATCTTAAACCAGCCATATTCATTAGGTGCAAGACCTGTATAATTCCAATCAACTGCCCCATTGACATAATAATGCCACTGACCATCTTCTCCTATGGCAAGTTCATTGTTATATGCTGCCTGAACCTGTGTTATACCTGCTGTTCCAAATGTCGTTGTAGCAAGCATTGACAATGAAATTGCAAACACAGACAGCCTTTTTAGCGTCCTTTTAAATCTCTTTTTCATAAGCAATATCCTTTCATATCATGTGTATACATATTATTACCCAATCTGTATATAATCCTTTTAATTATTACTAAGCTTCTGATACTATATGTATTAATATTTCCACGGATACAAACCAAAGTTTATTATAATTATATCTACTCTTTTTATACTTTACAAGTATTTCCCAATATATGGATATAAAAGTATGTCTGTTCTTCTCTGAAACAAATAAGCATATAAAAAGAGCTGCCGCATTAATGAAAAATCATCTAAAATATAGAATTATCCAGCAATTATATATCTATATTCTGTATGACTCTTCACTCATTGCGACAGCCCATATTATATTAATAATGCACACAGCCTTTAAGACAACTGTGATAAGCTCAATTGTTACTTATTAATTACACTCTTAACTGTATTAACAACATTTTCTACATTGAAACCAAACTTTTCAAAAAGCTGTGCAGCCGGACCTGATGCACCAAAGCCTGACATTCCTATTACCTTACCGTCAAGACCTACATATCTGTACCAGCCAAAGTCTGAAAGTGCCTCAACCGCAACTCTCTTTCTACAACTGTCAGGAAGGACTGACTGCTTGTACTCATCAGACTGCTTATCAAATTCATCCATGCTTGGCATACTTACAACTCTTACATCAATGCCTTCCTTTAAAAGCTCTTCTCTTGCACCTGTTGCAAGTGCAACTTCTGAACCACTTGCAATAATAATAGCATCAGGCTCTGCCTTAGAAGAATCCTCTAATATATATCCACCCTTAAGCGCTTCCTTAGAAGAACCTGCCTGCTGCTTTAAGTTCTGTCTTGTAAGAACTAATGCTGTAGGTTCATCCTTTGACTGGATTGCATGCATCCATGCAGCGGCTGTTTCTGTTCTGTCACAAGGTCTATATACGCAGAAATTAGGAAGTGAACGGAAAGCTGCAAGCTGCTCAACTGGCTCATGTGTAGGACCATCTTCACCTACGCCAATGCTGTCATGTGTAAATATATATACAACAGGAAGCTTCATAAGCGCAGTAAGTCTTGCCATAGGCTTAGTATAATCACTGAATACAAAGAATGTCGCTGCAAATGGTCTTAATCCGCCATGAAGTGCAATACCATTTACAATTGCTGCCATAGCCTGCTCTCTTACACCAAAATGAAGGTTAGTGCCGGCATAATTATCCTTGGAGAAATCTCCCGCATCCTTCATATTAGTCTTATTAGATGGCGCAAGGTCAGCAGAACCACCGATTAAATTAGGCATTAACTTCTTAATCTCGTTTAATATTGTACCTGATGTGCTTCTTGTTGCTTCGTCCTTTTCTGATTTAGCCCAGTATTCTTCCGAATCAAAAAGTTCTGACATGTCATAACCGTTATAATAGTTATCCCATTTTTTCTTCATATCAGGATATTCCTTTGAATACTTATCAAATAACTCATTCCATTCATCATATACCTTAATCTTAGAATCAGTAATTGACTTGTAATTATCATATACCTCCTGAGGCACTTCGAATGCTTCCTTACAAGGCCAGTTAATATTTTCCTTAAGTGCGGCTACATTATCAGTACCAAGAGGTTCGCCATGTGCACTTGCCTTGCCCTGTTTTTCCGGACAGCCATAACCAATAAGAGTATTAATCTTGATAAATGAAGGTCTGTCTTTATCGGCCTTAGCTTCTTCAATCGCTGCACCTATTGCCTTAAGGTCATTACCATCAGCAACTTCAATTGTCTGGAAACCAAAAGCTTCCATTCTCTTTAATACATCCTCTGTAAATGCTATATCTGTACTTCCCTCAATGGAAATATTATTAGAATCATATAAGACTATAAGCTTATTAAGTGCCAGTGTTCCGGCAAGTGAAAATGCCTCTGATGAAATTCCCTCCATCATACATCCGTCTCCACCTAATACATATGTGTAATGGTCTACAATATCATATCCGTCTTTATTAAATACACTTGCAAGATGGGCTTCTGCCATTGCCATACCAACTGCCATTGCCATGCCCTGTCCTAAAGGACCTGTTGTAGCTTCAATACCTACTGTATGACCATATTCAGGATGTCCAGGTGTGAGTGAATCAAGCTGTCTGAAATTCTTAATATCATCAATTGACAGGTTGCCATATCCAAAAAGATGTAATAATGAATATAAAAGCATTGAACCATGTCCGCCTGATAATACAAAACGGTCTCTGTTCTTCCATTCAGGATCCTTTGGATTATGGTTCATATGGTTAGCCCATAACTCATATGCCATAGGTGCTGCTCCAAGTGGCAGGCCGGGATGTCCTGAATTAGCTTTCTGAATTGCATCTGCTGATAATACTCTTATCGCATTTACCGATAACTCATCAATGTTTCTCATTATTTATCCTCCATTCTTACGCATTATTATACGCATATAAACTTAGTAGTATGTACTGCCTGTTCATATTACTGACAGTAATTTATCATAATCAGTCCTTAAAATCTGCCTCTGAAAGGAATGTAATACTTCCGCTGTCACTTCTCTTTTTCTTAAGACCACCAAATATCTTTCTTGATGATCTTCTTTCAGAATTCTCTATGGCTCTGTTAATTACTTCCTTGATATCATCAAGTTTGATATTATCATTATCTGTATGAAGCTTATCAATCTTAAGATAAAGCTCAAGTAATGCATCGTCATCAACCTCATATTGTCTTTTCCTTGCATACTTCCTTGCCATCTCAACAAGTTCATTTACCGTATACTGTTTTAAAACAATTCTATGATTAAAGGTTTTAGTAAGCTCAGGATTAAAATTAATAAGAACATTCATTTCTGCATCTGAATCTTCAAATATAACAATCATCCTGTCTGTATGCTGCTTCATGCAGTCTAATACTTCACTAATACGCTTAGGCTGTATAACGCCTGCACCCTCTACAATAAGAGCCGTTCCATTAAGCTTATGCATTGCTTTTGTAAGACCTCTGTGATTAATACTGTCACCTGTTGTCTTAGCAAGCTTCTTTTGCTGGTCAGGGAACATATAATTAATAGCTCTTATAATAGTCCTTGCAAGATCTGTCTTATCTGAACTTGAATTACCTGAAATAATTATATTACCAAACTCAGAAGTACTTATCTGCATCTCTTTTTCAAGTGCTTCAAAAAGTATTGCAAGCTGTCTTTCAAGTCCCGGCATCTCTTTATATTTTTTAAATATTCTGGCAAGCTCAGGTGATAACTTCTTATCATCATCTATAACCTCATCAAGCTCCTCAAACTCATCTGCTGCATTATTCTTCCTTGTAAACTTACCTGGCTTCTCTGAATCCCTATATGTCACATCTGATTTACCATTCTGTGGCTGCATATTATACATATCAGCCTGCATGCTTCCCTGAACTTCCTCATTATCTTTATTTAATATTGCACTCAAAGCCTACATATCCGCTGCTTCAGCCTCAAGCTTTGCAGTCGCCTTACCTGTTCTTATTGCAAGGTCTGTCTTTGCTGCATTAACCATCATAGTAACAGCTGCTTCATATCTTGCTTTTTTCTCATCAAACTTAGTTCCCTCAGCCTGTGCCTTTTCTTTCTGCCTTGCAATAAGCTTCTCATAGGCTGCACTCTTCTCATCCTTTTCATCAAGCATTCTTTCAAGCTCTACTCTTGAAAATTCCCTGGTATTCTGATTACCATACTTTTCTTCACGTACAGTTTCAATCCAGTCAGCCAGACTTAACTGTCCCTTAATCTGTTCATTATCGCCGTCTTGTCCGTCATCTGTAACTACAGGGGCAGGTCTTAAAGCTTCAGCCTCTTTTATATCTTCCTGCATGAATCTGTTTAAATTCTCAATAACATCTTTTTGTATATCATCATCTGACTGCTTAACCTCTTTATATGACACACTTTCTGACTGCTGTGTACTGTTCTTTGAGGCAATATCAAAACCACGGCTTACCTGTTCACAATTATCTTCTACCTGCTTCTTTGCATTTTCAATAAGCTCTCTTAAAGATAAAGATGCCTTGTTAAGATTAACATTTTCCGGTTTCTGTACAACAGACGGTGATATTTCCGTATCCGGCAGTTTATCATCTGTACCTGTATCATCATCCTGCTTTTTATCATCAACAGAGATAATAAATTCATCATCTTCTCTTCCTGCATCAACAGTATCATCCTCTTCGCCCTCTTCATTGTCATCCCTGTCAATCTGGAAGCCTGAAAATGCCTTCTTAAAGAAGCCTTTTATTCCACCCGGCTCATCATTATCCTCGCCAAGCTCATCACGTCTTAATTCTTCTTCAACGTCATCATGCTGTATTCTTACAAGCTCCTGCTGCTTTTTAAATTCCTCTTCCTTATCAAGCTCTTTATCATTCTTTCTCTTTCTGGCATTTTCAAGAATATTCTTCTGGGTCTTTGTAAGAGTTACACCGTACTCCTGCTTGAGTCTGATTGCACTCTCTACATATGTTCCATCCTGAAACCAAAGAACAAGGTCATCACATATCTTAATACATTCATCTCTTCTTCCTGTATTAAAATACAGCTTTGCAAGCTCATACATATACTTCTCATCTATCTCATGTTCCCTGTAATCCTCTAAGATTTCAACAAGCTCATTATCAGAAGCTTTCTCTGCCTTTCTTAATTCGTAATACAGAATAAATCTGTTTACATCATGCTGTGCCATTCTTTCATATTCATCGTATAGCTCTTCTGCATTCTCAAAATCCTCAAGCTTGATAAGAAGTTCTGTAAGCTTATATACAAGCTTTCTTCCTCCGAGATTACGATTATATGCAAGAATTGCCATATCTCTGGCCTCCAGCAAATCTCCTGCTGCTTCCTGCACATTAATAACTGTTGCAAGAGTCGGCCAGTCTTTAACCTTCTGCCAGTTCATTGAACCTGCTATCCTTGCAGCTTCATTATATTCCCTTTTGGATGCAAGCTTCTTTATCTGATCAACCTTTATATTAAATTCATATTTATCCAAAATTAGACGCCACCTTTTCTAAAACATACATTATACACTAATAAATTCCATACATTAATTATATCAGAACCAAATCCTAAAATATTTCCCGGTACTTTCCGTAGAAATATTTTAAACTAATGACACGTCAGATATATTTGCAATCATAATACGTTTATAAATATTTTTACAATTGTAAGTGTACCCCGCCAACGTATTAACATCAACATAAACATACACTTTTTAGTGTATCACAGCCATGTTTTATTGTAAACACAAGTCCTCTCTATTTTTATTCATTTTTTAAAACTTAAGAGTTGTCTGTTCATAATTCATTCTCGTATATTCAAGCTCATCATTATCTGTACGGCTGTAATAATCCACTACTACCGTCTGCTGTTTTTGTCCTGAAAGCTTCTGTCCTAATATATAATTGACATCAAATCTTCCTGTAATTGCCGGTGTCGCACCTCTTGCCGGTACAATAAGCTGTACATGATTAGTCTTAAGCAGTTTAAAAATAGGCTCCCATATATATATATCCTTAGCTGCACCAAATGGATTATCTATAAATATGGTCTTACCAAGAACCTGACTGTCTGAAGGCTTCGTATTGATACTTGAAATATAATTAATAACCGATATAAGGAACTGTATATATATACCCTGCGACTGTCCTGTTGAACCAACCGCCTCCTCATATCTTAAATACCTGCTCTGGCTCTTTATGCGTTCTCTCTTATACAAGTCAATCCTTACAAGATTCATATCTGTAACAATAACTGAAAACAGTCTTTTCCACGCAAGGCGGTTCCTTATATACTTTAACCTCCCGGCTGTATCCTTAAAGCTTTCGGCTGTAATAATAGTCTCATTAATATATTCTGACATCTTCTGCTTATACTGTTCTTCTTTGATATACGGTATATACATGCTTATAATTGATATAACCTCTTTGTCCAGAGTTATATTGGATAACTTAGGAAGCCTGTCAAGCTCTGTCTTAATATTGCTGCATGTCTGTATACATCTGTTTTCAAAGTTATCCTTGATTTTTTCCATATCTTCAATTCCTTTTGAGATACGCTCCTTTTCAAGCTCAATAAATGTATTCGTCTCTTTAAGCCTTTGTGCAAGCTCTATTGTATCCTGTTCATTTTCTGGTATATTTACAGATAATTTAATCTGTGATGCAAGCTCTATGCCATCAATGCTTTCAAGCTTTTCAACAAGCTTTTGTCTGTTTTTGTTAAATTCATCCTGTTTTTTAAATTCCAGTTTTGATAATTTATCAAATTCTTTCTGCACCTGTTCATAATCATCTATATTTTCTGATATATCTGTATCTTTAACCATATCATATACCGGAAGCTCCATTCCTGCACCTGTTACAATACGCTCAAGGTCTTTTTCAATTACTGAAAGCTTACGCATCTGTTTTTCTGCCAACTTTAATTTTTTCTTTATATCAGAAGCTTTTATGTTAAGCTCCTTTATATATTCTTTGTGCCGGTCAATATAATTATCTATATTGTCACATTCAAATGTTTCAAATGTTCCAAATTTTTCTTCAATCTGTCTTACGCCATGTGCAATACTTCCCTCTAAACGGTTCATAAGCGCATTCTGTGAATCAAGCTGTCCATCGGTCTGTCTTATATTATGTGAAAGCTTTTCTATAACTTTCTTCATCTTGTCAAGCTCTTTTGCATCCACAGCCGATAATTCTCCCTTTGAAAACTTATCCTCAATATCTTTAAATGAACTTCCTCTGTATTCTATCTGGCTTTTACATTTGTCCATAGACTGTCTGTAATGCTTTACAAGTGCTTCCTTATCACTTACGTCTAAGTTATCCTTATCAAGTGCCTCTTTAAGTCCAATAAATCTGCTTTCAAGCTCCTGCGTATTCTTGTTGACATATGAAGAAATATCACATTCTTTGTTACCGTCATATATACTCTTCATCATATCCCAGACTTTATTAAGCTGTTGTATCCTGTTATGTAAATTTTCAATCAGAATATCCTGTTTTTCAAGTCCGGCATGTATATTGCCAGCTTCGTTTCTTAACTCTCTTAAGGCTTCCCTATACTCTGCTCTTGATTTTTTATCCTGCTCTAAGTCTGCATATTTGGATGATATCCGTTCTTTGTGTTTTATAACTTTTTCAAGGAGTTCATTTGCCGCATTTAAAGAATTGAAATCCTCTGATAATTGATTATATTCTGCTAATTCATCGTTATAAGCTGCCTTAGTATTTTCATATTCTTCTTTCAGCTTATCTTCTCTGCTTTTGTTTTCCTGTATTTTACCTGCTATATCCTTGAATTTTTGTTCTTCAAGTATAAATGAAGATGAATTATTTTCAATTATAAATAAATAATCCTCATTAAGAATATTACACCGGTCCTCAAGCTTTTCAATGTTCTCATGCACATTATCAAGCTCTTCTTCCGCTGTCTTTATCTGTGCATTACATCTGGCATCATCATATAAAAATGACAGATTCTTTCCTGCAAATGTGATATATTCTAAACCGTCATATATATAATTATCAGGCTTTATATTATCATCCGTTGTATTATAATTACTTATATTACCATCACCTAAGGTATCAATTATACTGCTGCTTACAAGTGGTACCATGTATGCACTCTTTTCAAAATCCTTAAGCACTTCATCATGTCCGATTTTTTCAAAGTTGTCCGTTATTATAAATGCATATTCTATAAATGGATATTTCTCTGTCAGCTTTACCCTTGTTGTATCATCATATCCCTTTAACCAGTCATGTCCCTGCATAAAACAGCCCGTATAATGTAATGAAAGATATTTTCTTAAGCTGTTAATCATAGGTTCATCAAATGAATACCTTCCATCTTTAGTATCCACAATAAAACGCTTAAGCCGTTCTTTCTTCTCTTTAAGCCTGGAAAGCTCTGAATATGTCTCATCATATGTATCGTGTATAACTGATACTAATGACTCTGTATTCTGTGTAAGATATATCTTTTTAAGCCGCTCAATACGCTGCCTTACTGAGTCTGTATCTGACTTGTCCTGCTTTTGTCTCTCATATTCATCTACAAGATATTTATTTAATGCAGCTATTCCTGACAACTCATACCTTATATCAGAAAGCTTTCTCTCTTTTTTATCACACTGTATTTTTATATTCTGTTGTTCATGTCCGATTTGTTCAATCCTGTCAATATTCTTATCATATTCTTCCTGCGCATTTTCAGCCACAATAAGGCCTGCAATACCCATAAGTTTTGCAAGCTGCCCCTCCTCTTCTTTTATTTCAGAAGCAATATATTCTGACATACTTTCACAGGCTGCAAGCTTCTTTTCATATTCCGAGATATTATTATTACATTCTGCATATTTAATGCCGGACTCTTCATATTTATTTTTAGCTGTAACAAGCTCCTCTTCAAGTTTTTTAATGTCTGCATCATATAATATTTTATAAGCCTTCGCTATAACTGATAATTCCTCTATTATCTCTTTATTATCACGCAGCACACTGTTTACAGCAAGCTGTGCCTCATACATTGCTTTGTCATACTGTATGTAATCGTTATAGTCATTCGCCGATTCCATAAGTCTTAATTTATCCTGCAGCTGTATAAGACGGTTATTATCATACTCCCTTGCCTTTTCATTTTCTGCTATAAGTGCTTCTATTGACTTAAGGGAATACTGCTCTGCCATAACCTGTGCCGTCTGTATCTTTCTTTGTTCCTCTTCTTCTGACAGTCTGTTTGATTCTGCCTCATTTTCCACAGAAGTAAAATATTCATCTTTAGTTATCAACATACAGTGCGCTTTTATTAACATATTGTACAAACATTTTTTTAACTGTTCCTTCTTACTGTACATCTCCTTAAAAGTACTTACATATTCTGCAAAATCATCAAGGGCTGACATCTGACTGTTATAACTGCTTATTCTTTCGTTTTTCTTTGACAGTTCAATAAGCTTATCTTTTATGTCAAGAAGTGTCTTTGCCATCTTTCCTTCATCATCTGTAACAGCTAATTTGTTGTTAAAAGATTTCTGTATTATTTCCTCTATAAGAAGGTCTTCCACAACCTTTCTGCTAGTTCTGTAATTAGTTTCAAAATACGTTCTTACATGTCCCTCAGTCTTATTTATTCCCCTGATAATTTCCCATTCACTCTCAAATAATCCATAACGGCTTATGAAGTTCTGGTAATCACCTTTTCTGTCAAATATCTTAACTGAAACATTAAAATCATTCTTTTCAAGTTCTCTAAGATATGCTTTAAGGCCATTATATGTAACTCTCTCACCATTTTTTACAAGAGGAATATTCTTAATGTCATTATCACCGAATTTCCTATAGAATATACAGTAATTGAAATATTCTATACTTGCACTGTCAGATATGTCCACTGTATCAGAAGACTCAACTTCCTGTGCGTACTCATCGCGCACATGTCCCTTTCTTGCACAGAAACCTGTCGTC
>ERZ791617.1164-NODE-1164-length-10825-cov-2.46258_pt1 | contig 10825 bp, 7 predicted proteins | sample MGYA00510272_ERZ791617 | MGnify/ENA primary metagenome ERZ791617 (study PRJEB30046, sample SAMN00715200) | human gut metagenome | study: EMG produced TPA metagenomics assembly of the A metagenome-wide association study of gut microbiota in type 2...
ATCGGTTGATATTGTTGACGGTCGTAATTGCAGGGTGCTGTCCCGTTTGTATGGCATATTGTTCTGCTGGAAGTCCGTAAGCGTCATATCCCATGGGATTCAGTACATTGAAACCTTGCAGTCGTTTGTAGCGGGCGTAAATATCCGAAGCAATATATCCCAGCGGATGACCTACATGCAATCCCGCACCGGAGGGGTAGGGGAACATGTTCAGTACATAGAATTTTTTCTTCGTTTCGTCTTCCGTCACTTGGTAGGTTTTGTTTTCCACCCACCTTTTCTGCCATTTCTTTTCAATTTCCCTGAAATTGTATTCCATAGTGGTACTTATTAATATTTTGTTGAAAACATTGTTTATTCAATGGTTAAAACCGGTTAGTATTCGGTTAATATCGGTGCAAAGTTACGGGTTTATTTTCAGATTTGTAGCGAAGTAACATAAAAAACAATGGCAAAGACTTGATAATTCACTTTTTATTACTTACATTTGTGATGTGCTTTTAAAACTAATTTTTTGTTTGTAATACAAATAATAGCTAAATTAATTCAATAGGATATTTACTAAAAGATTTTTAGGATATAGCGAAGGATGAAGTCTGGGAAGATTTCATCCTTTGTGTTTTTTGTCTGTGTATTCGGCAGATTGTTGTTTATTATTCTGCCGATAAATGAGAGTTCGTTCAATAGGCTTCTAATAAGGGGTTTAAAGATTTACTAAAACTCGAAGGAAGATTTACTAAATCTTTCCTCCCGTTTTAGTAAATCTTCCTTCGAGTTTTAGTAAATCCTCCTTGAACATTATTTATGGTTGGTTTCATTGTATTGAAAAAAGAAAGTACGTATATTTGTGCGACTTGTCGGAAGTGTATGAACGCAATGAAAAATTATACTTATCATCTTGTTGCCGTCCTTACGGTAGGTATTTGGGGGCTGACCTTTATTTCAACGAAAGTATTGATTGGGCACGGTCTTTCTCCGCAGGAAATATTCTTGCTTCGTTTCCTGATAGCTTATATGGGCATTTGGCTTATTTCTCCCCGAAAACTGTTTGCCGACAATTGGAAAGATGAATTTTGGATGTTTTTAGGAGGCATGACAGGCGGTTCATTCTACTTTTTTACAGAAAATACAGCTTTGGAGATTACATTGGCGACGAATGTGTCGTTTATTGTCTGTACGGCTCCGTTGCTCACCACCATTCTTTCTTTGTGGATTTATAAAAAGGAGAAGGCCACCCGTGGATTGGTTCTTTACTGGCGTTGGTTGGTGTGGCATTGGTGGTTTACAACGGTAGCTTTGTATTGAAAATTTCTCCTTTAGGTGATTTCCTTACTTTGCTTGCTGCTTTTTCCTGGGCATTCTATAGCTTGATAATGAGAAAAATGTCCAATTGTTATGGTATAACTTTCATTACCCGTAAGATATTTTTTTATGGAGTATTGACTATTCTTCCTGCATTTCTGATTCATCCCTGGAATTTCGACATTGCCCGTCTTCTCGAGCCGGCTATTCTGTTCAATTTACTTTTCCTGGGTGTATTGGCTTCCTTGATTTGCTTTGTAGTCTGGAATGTAATATTGAAACAATTAGGAACAATAAGAGCTTCCAACTATATTTATCTGAATCCTCTCTTCACGCTGATAGGTTCTGCTTTTCTGTTGGGAGAACGGCTGACGATGGTTGCTCTGATGGGGGCGGTGCTGATATTGGGGGGAGTTTATTGGGCGGGAAAAAGGTGATGAATAGAATAGTCCTTTGAAATTCTTGTAAATCGCAGATTTTTTATAAATGGCAATTGAACATTAGTGTCCCATTAAAATTGGGATGTTATTAAAAATCAAATAAACTTGGTCCATTTGGTTCTTTGTCATTTTGCAATTTAGTTTTGTCAAAGAGGTCTCGAAGAGGCGTTTTATCTGTCAACTAGATGCTCAATATTTGAAGAATTTCGTACGTGCTCCTATCCAGTTGCATGTCGTGTTGAACAATTGCGACCAGGCAGTAGGTGCATATAGCAGCGTAGATTTGTATCCGAACGGCATTCTCGGTAGTACCTCAAAACTTTTTGATTTTGAGGTGCTGCTTCAGCCATTTGAAAAACAGTTCCACTTGTCATCGTTTTTTGTAAAGTTCAGCAACTTGAAGGGCAGAAATGTGTGTTGCATTCGTTAAAAAAACAAACTCACGTTTTTGTTCTTCATCCCAATATCTAACCAAGCGAAGAGGTTCGGGATAGTATTGTTTGGGATAAAAGCCCGTCAATCCAATAGTCATATCTGAAAATACGTTTTTAGGTAACCTGTGCTTCCACTTGATAGGCATGTATTGAAGATTTTTCTTGGCTCTGACAACGAAGTAAGCACCTATCTGATGAATCCGATACAACATCTTGAAGTTGTTGTAAGCACGGTCAAAGATATAATAGGAGCCAGATTCATAGGGAATTTCATTCATCGCCTTTGAATCATGCACGGAAGCTTCGATAATGTGAAAGGATGCAGGTATCTGCGTTTCCACATCATATAATGTATGCACTTTGATACCACCCTTCTTCTTACGGAATTTAGCCCACCAGAATACGGAGAGGCATAAATCAATGGTTGTTGAATCAAAGGCGTAAACGTTTCCACCGAGTTTGAAGATGTCGGTAACACGCTTTTGTCTTGCTTCGTTTACCAAGTAGTAAGCATACGCCTCAAAGATGTGATAGTCCCTGTCCCCGTTGGCTCTAGCCAAGGATGATCTTGAAACATTTCTGCCCATCCCCAGATGATAACATTTAGAATGATGAGCATCAAGAGCGACAATCAAATCTCTCAGACTCTCACGATTCGAGAGTTGGCCAAACATCAAAGATAGCAACTGGTTCCAGCAAGTGAAATGCTTTGAGAACTTCGCCGGAAGGAAGACCCCAACAATAGTTAAGAAGTATCTCTTAAGTTGACTTTAAAAGATTGTTTTGAGATTTTATACTATGAAAAGTTGTATATATATAAAAAATGAAAACAGTAGAAATAGAGTATCTATTTTCTGCTGCTCTCATTAGAGTAATAAGCTATTTAGTAAGTTTTGTAATTTATCCTTTTCTTATTTTTATCCACCTTTTATCCTTTTCTGTTCTATAAATTAAGAACAAAAGAGGGGATAAATAAGGAGGAAAAGAAGTTCTACCCAAAAAGTAGTCCGTTCTTATTTCATAATGTGGTTTATTAATTCTTCCGGTGAAAGAGGTGTGATACCAAAAATATAGCTTTGACCAGACTGAAATGGTTCAGTCAGTTCAAAGTTCTCATAAGCGATACCACCAGGTATCGGAGATTTACTTGCCCAATAAGTATAACGACCATTCACAACTCCTTCTAACTCATTACTTGGATTGGAACAATACCAATATTGCGTTGCTTTTTTACCAGTATATTTCCAATGTGTATGTGTATCTTCAGCATATACAGCTTTTGTAGGGTCTTTCTCATCAGGTGACGCTATAAACCATACACCTCCATTTTTATCTTTTATCATTTCTGCCACTGGAGTATGGTTATGTTCTGTGAAATTAGAATCTTTATAGCTCGGCCATAATTGGCCGGCTTCTTTCGTTTTACCATCTGCGAGATGTAATGTCCTAAGTCTTGCTTTGTTTCCCATAGTAGCTGTGAGTATAAAACGATTTAGCTCATCTGACTCTTCCGTGGTATACGTAGTTAATTCAAACTCATAAGGCTTTCCTTCTGTGAATTTAGTCCGGACATAGATATCCGCACCATTATCAAAAGTTTCACAAAAGAAATACACAGTAAGTGTTTCAACTCCATTTTCCTTTGCTATTACTCCGTGAGCTGGATAATATTGATTTGGGAATGAGGGAGCTTCAGGAGTATTCCCACTCCAAAAACGTTTTCCACGAACATTATCAAGTTGACTCCATTCCAATTCTGAGAGCCCCCTATTATTTTTTGCTTTATCAATTGGTTCAAAAGCAATGAAATTGGTAACAACAAATTCATCATGTTCTAAATAAGGTGTATAGATACGAATTAGCCCACGTGGACCTCCTAATGGAGCAATTCCTATTCGGATACCATTTGCAAATCCCCAAATGGGTTGTGCTTTTGTATTTTGAGCAGGTTGTAACCATATTCCATTTTTTTCCGGAGTTGCTAAAGTTTCCGGAGCTATTTGTAGGTTAGTCTGTCCATAAAGGTAGTGTATTCTGCATGCAAAGAATAAAAGTGTAAATAGAATCTTGGTTTTCATGATTTTAAAAGTTTAAAATTAATTTTTATGTGTCGTTTATGGTAGTTCATATCGTTTTTAGCATGATTTGGTACTGCAAATATAAAAATGTTATAACGAATTAGCAAAATAATTTGCAGATTTAATTTTTATGTTTATATTTGCATCGTGAGAATACGATAAGTGCTACTGATTCAAGAGGTAACCTAAAAGTATAATACTATTATATAGCAAAAACGTTACACAAATATATGTCGTCACTAAAAAAAATATCGCTGAAGGATATTGCTGAAGCTGCAGGCGTTTCAACAGCATTGGTTTCGTTCGTTTTGAATGGGAAAAAGAAAGAGTATCGCGTGGGAGAAGAAACTGCCCAACGCATATTGAAAATTGCCAATGAAATGAACTACCAGCCTAATCTTGCGGCCAAAAGTCTTCGTAGTGGCAAAACAAAAACAATAGGATTAGTGGTTTCTGATATTTCCAACCCATTTTTTTCTCAATTAGCGCGTGTATTGGAAGATGAGGCAACCAAACGGGGATATACCGTACTTTTTGGAAGTTCAGATGAGGATAAGGATAAGATGACCCGTGTTGTTAGTAACCTTATTAATAAAGGGGTAGATGGACTCATCATTGTTCCTTGTGACAATTCTGAGAAATCCATCGCTTCACTTGTGAACAATAATATCCCTATTGTTTTGTTCGACCGCTATTTTCCGGAAATCAATGTCAGCTATGTGGCGTTGAATAACTTCAATGCTTCCTATATATCAACCAAACATCTTTTGAATGCAGGCTATAACGCTCCTTGTATGGTGGCTTATGATGTCAACCTTATCCATATGAAAGAGCGTATCCGTGGTTATAAAAAGGCTATGGATGAAGCCGGTAAGAGAAACTTGGCTAACGTGGTCTTTTTGAGGCAGGATGCTCCCAGAAAGTCCGCAGACCGTTTGTTGCCTAAAATGATTGATGGCGGTGTAGACGCTTTTCTTTTTGCCACCAACATGATTTCATTGGCTTGTTTATATACAATAAAGGACATGGGAGAGGGAATTATTAGTAAAATAGGTTTAGTGGGTTTTGACGGTAATCCGGTATTTGACTTTTTTGATGCCCCTATATCCTATATTCAGCAGCCTATAGATGTTTTGGTACAGAAAGCACTTGAAATACTGATAGATATCATTATTAACGGTAATACAGTGCAGTCTGTGCTTGCCGAGGGAGAATTTATTGAAATGGCTCCTTAGGAGAGCTGTTTTTTTTACATGATAGCTTAATCGATTTAGTTAATTTTTATATTAATCTCAATAAAATCAGTTGAACCATGAGAAATTCAAGATTAATCGGTGGAAAGCCGAAAATTGGTATCAGACCTATTATTGACGGTCGTCGTGGAGGTATCCGTGAGTCATTGGAGGATATGACTATGGCCATGGCCCATAAAGTGGCCGAGCTTTATTCTTCTGTCTTACGTCATAGTGACGGCACTTCCGTAGAGTGCGTCATTGCAGATACAACTATTGGTGGAGTGGCTGAAGCTGCCATGGCGGCTGAAAAATTCCGTAATAGTGGAGTCGGTGTTGTACTTTCTGTAACTCCTTGCTGGTGTTATGGATTCGAAACTATTGATATGGACGGAGAAATGCCAAAAGCCATCTGGGGCTTTAATGGTACAGAACGTCCGGGTGCGGTTTACCTGGCTTCAGCATTGGCAAGCCATACACAGAAGGGATTGCCTACTTTTGGCATTTACGGACGTGATGTACAGGAGGTGACCAATATGGAGATACCGGAAGATGTACAGGAAAAATTGTTGCGTTTTGCCCGTGCAGGTATAGCTGTGGCTACAATGAAGGGGAAATCCTATCTTTCAATCGGCAGTGTATCCATGGGCATTGCAGGCTCTATTCCCAATCCTGATTTCTTCCAGGAGTATTTGGGCATGCGTAATGAGTATGTGGATGCCAGTGAGATAGAACGTCGTGTCCAGTTGGGCATTTATGACCATGAAGAGTTCGCACGTGCCATGGCATGGACAGAAAAGTATTGCAAGAGTAATGAAGGGACAGACTTTAATCCGGAACATCTGGTATATTCCCGTGAAGAGAAAGATGCCCGTTGGGAATACGTGGTAAAAATGACTCTTATTTTCCGTGATATGATGATTGGCAATCCCAAATTGGCTGAAATGGGGTTCAAGGAAGAGTCAATGGGACACAATGCGATTGCTGCGGGTTTCCAGGGACAGCGCCAGTGGACGGATTATAAGCCTGACGGTGATTTTTCAGAAGCTATACTGAATACTTCTTTCGATTGGAACGGTATCCGTGAAGCATTTACTTTCGCTACGGAAAATGATACGTTGAATTGTACTTCAATGCTCTTCAATCATCTATTGACCAATACTGCACAGATATTTGCGGATGTGCGTACTTATTGGAGTCCGAATGCCATAGAACGGGTAACGGGTAAGAAATTGGAAGGTAAGGCGGCAAACGGTTTCATTCACCTGATCAACTCCGGCTCTTGTACGCTTGATGGAACAGGCTGTCAGACACGTGACAATAAACCGGTAATGAAGCCTTTCTGGGAAATTACGGAAGAGGAAGTGGAAGCTTGTCTTTCTGTAACCAAGTGGCATCCGGCCAGTCGCGAATATATGCGTGGCGGTGGTTATTCTTCCCAGTTCCTGACTCGTGGTGAAATGCCGGTAACAATGTGCCGTTTGAATCTCGTAAAAGGTCAAGGTCCGGTATTGCAGATTGCCGAAGGCTGGACAGTAAATTTGGATAAGGATGTTTTCAAGGCTATCAATGAACGTACTGACCGTACATGGCCTTCCACTTTCTTCGCTCCACGTCTGACAGGTAAGGGGTATTTCCGTGATGTATATACTGTTATGAATAACTGGGGGGCTAATCATGGCGCTATCAGTTATGGTCATATCGGTGCTGACTTGATTACTCTGGCTTCCATGCTTCGTATCCCGGTATGCATGCACAATGTTTCTGAGGAAAATATTTTCCGTCCCAGTGCATGGACTGCTTTTGGCGAGGATATGGAAGGCAGTGACTATAGAGCTTGCAAGAATTATGGACCTCTCTATAAATAAAGGAAACAGGCGTTATGTTGAAATCAACCAAACTGAAAAACACTCTGCTGGTAGGTGCAACTGCAATACTTGTATCATGCGGCGGACAAAAAGAAATCAAGATGGGAAGTTATGCTTATGATGCCCAGTTCTTAAAGGACCACGGCATTGAATATACTGAATTGGTATCTGCTGATGGGAATTCTAAAGTGATGGTTATTCCTGCATGGCAAGGCCGTGTAATGACTACTTCTGCTTCCGGCGATGAAGGTGATAGTTACGGCTGGGTTAATTATCGTTTTATAAATGAAGGCAAAGTCAGTTCTCAATTTAATCCGGTAGGAGGTGAGGAACGCTTCTGGCTTGGTCCGGAAGGTGGTCCGTTCTCACTTTATTTTAAGGAAGGACAAGAGCAGGTTTATGATAATTGGATAGTTCCTCCGGTACTTGATACTGAAGCTTTTGACATAAAGTCGCAAGACAACAGTAGTATCCGTTTTGTGAAAGATACTCGTTTGACAAATGCTTCCGGTACTACTTTTGATATGAATATTGACCGTACTGTATCGTTGATGGATGCTGGTGAAGTGGCTGCCGATTTTAATATCCAGCTTACAAATGATATGAAAATTGTAGCTTACAAGAGTGAGAATAAGATTACCAATACAGGTGACAAGGCATGGACAAAAGAGGGTGGTCTTGTATCTGTGTGGATGCTCGGCTGTTTTAATCCTACACCGACCACTACTGTATTCATTCCTTATAAGCAAGATGCGGAAGGAACAATTGTGAATGATGAATATTTCGGTAAGATACCGGCGGATAGGCTGATAAAGGAAAATGGTATTATCTATTTCAAGATTGACGGGCTCTATCGTTCCAAGCTGGGATTGCCGGCTTCACGGGCAACGGATATTTGCGGAAGTTATGATTCATCGAAAGGCGTACTCACAATCCTGTGGTGTAGTCTTCCCGAAACTCCTTCAGTCTACGTAAATGGCCAATGGGGACCTCAGGAAGATCCGTTTGCCGGCGATGTAATCAACTCTTATAATGACGGTCCGGTAGAAGACGGTTCTATAATGGGACCTTTCTATGAAATTGAAACGTCTTCTCCTGGTGCGGAGCTGGCTCCCGGTGCCTCATTGGTCCATACGCAAAAGGTGATTCATGTACAAGGTAAGGATGAACAATTGGTTCCTATCGTGCAAGATTTATTTGGAGCAGATTTGAATGTAATAAAAACAAAGTTTCAATAGGGTAACTATATAATGGAGAATTCGTATGGAATCAAATAAAATAATACCGAAAGGAATCCTCTTCCCATTCATTCTGCTCACTACTCTTTTCTTTGCCTGGGCTGTGCCGAATAATCTGACAGATACTATGCTTGCAGCTTTCAAGCGCATCATGAGTATGAGTGATTCAAAAACAGCTTGGATACAGGTAGTGTGCTATTTGTTGGGATATGGATGTTGTGCTGTTCCCGGTGCCTTGTTTATCAAGAAATACACTTATAAATCAGGCGTGATGCTGGGGCTTGGTCTATATGCATTTGGGGCTTTACTGTTCTATCCTGCCATGCTTAGCTCGGGAGTGAATGTTGATTTCAGCTTCTTTATGTATCTGCTGGCAATCTTTGTTCTCTTTGCCGGACTTTCAGTTCTGGAGACGTCTACTAATTCTTATGTATTGGCAATCGGTCCTGAAAGTACCGCGACACGCCGTTTGAATCTGTCTCAGGCCTTCAATCCGTTCGGAGCGATTACGGGAGTGGTGATCAGTCAGATTTTCATCCTCTCACAACTGAATGGAATGACAGCGACAGAGCGTGCCCAACTTCCGGCTGAGGAGCTGGCCGCCATCCAGGGGCAGGAATTGAATGCTGTTACTACTGCTTATGTGGTACTTGGTCTGGTGATGTTGGTGCTCTTACTTGCTATTCGGCTTACCAAAATGCCTAATCTTAGTGAAAAAGGTGAAAAAATAGAGTTTGGTGCCACTCTTCGTCGTCTTATAAAGAATAAGAATTATGTATGGGGTGTAATAGCACAATTTTTCAATATTGGTGCACAGATAGCCGTATGGTCATTCGTGATCCGTTATGCTATGGTACAGCTGAATTTTGACGGTGTATTGGCTTCTTTAGGAGATTCTGCTTCTGCAGATGCTGTTGTAAATGCATTACGGGGAGTGGAACCGGTAGCTGCCGCATTCTATAATTGTTGTGAATGGCTTGGATTGAATGATTTGCTGCCACGTACAGCAGAACAGGCTGCAGCTACTTACTATATCATGTCACTTATTCTCTTTGTAGTAATGAGATTCGTATGTACTGCCATGATGAAATATGTGAAAGCTTATAAACTCTTGATAGGACTTGCGCTTCTTGCTGTAATGTGTTGTTTGGGTGCCATGTTCGGCAAGGGCAGTTTCGGCGTCTATTGCCTGATGGGCATTTCTGGTTGTATGTCATTGATGTTCCCGACCATTTATGGTTTTGGTCTTACAGGTTTGGGGGATGACACTAAGATTGGAGGTTCATTCATGGTAATGGCTATTGCCGGTGCTGCCGTTCTGACCCAAATTCAGGGTATTGTCTCCGACCAGACGGGTAGTATTATGGCTGCATATGTTGTACCGGCCGTTGCTTTTGCAGTGATTGCCTATTATGGGCTTTTCATTGCAAGAAAACAAGAGTTAACAACCAAATAATGCTTTAGAGTATGGAATCAAACAAGAAATACGTTATTGGTCTTGATTTTGGTACGGATTCTTGTCGTGCACTGGTAGTGGATACATATACTGGCCGTGAAATGGCTACGGGGGTAAGTTTTTACCCCCGTTGGAAAGCGGGGCTTTACTGCGATGCACACAACAATCGTTATCGCCAACATCCATTGGATTATATTGAATCCATGATAGAGGCTGTACATATAGCCTTATCAGATTTGAAAGAAGAAGAGATTGCTTCTATTTGTGGATTATGTTTTGACACAACTGGTAGTACTCCTGCTTTAACCGATAAGGCAGGAATGCCATTAGCTTTATGTCCCGAGTTTGCAGAAGAACCGGATGCTATGTTTATTCTTTGGAAAGATCATACAGCTGTTCGAGAAGCTGAGCAAATCAATGCACTGATCAATAAACGTAACCTTGATTATTTACTTTATGAAGGTGGTACTTATTCATCAGAATGGGTATGGTCAAAGGTTTTACATATTATCAACACAAACGTCGCTATAAAGGATGCTGCTTATGCTTGGGTAGAACATTGTGATTGGATGACCGGATTAGTAACTGGTAACACTATTCCGGAACAGATCTTTCGTAGCCGTTGTGCTGCTGGACATAAAGCAATGTGGCATGCCAGTTGGGGTCTTCCTTCCGGCGAAGTTCTCGAAGAACTTAATCCGGCCTTGAAGGAAATGCTCCCCCATCTGTTCACAGAAACCCACACCAGCGACACCAAGGCAGGGGAACTGACACCCG
>ERZ791617.1165-NODE-1165-length-10818-cov-2.43036_pt1 | contig 10818 bp, 9 predicted proteins | sample MGYA00510272_ERZ791617 | MGnify/ENA primary metagenome ERZ791617 (study PRJEB30046, sample SAMN00715200) | human gut metagenome | study: EMG produced TPA metagenomics assembly of the A metagenome-wide association study of gut microbiota in type 2...
TGATGATGTCAACGATAGGCACGGCAGCCGTTGTGGGTTTGCGTCCGCAGGTTATATCCCACGCCTCCTCTATGTTGTCCATCACCTTCGACTTGAGAGTGCCTGCGATTCCGGCGATGGCTTTAGTGCAGTCGAGCACCGAACCGCCGCCCACGGCGAGTATTACGTCGATGCTGTTGTCCTGGCAGATGCGTACGCCGTCCAGTACGCTTGGGTTGAATTTTGGGTTAGGCTGTATGCCTCCGAGTTCAAACAGCTCTTTGTCGGCGAGTATTTCCTTCACGAGGTCGTAGAGGCTCTTGTCGTGTCCGGGAGCAACGCGTTTGATGCTTCCACCGCCGTATGTGATGAGCACCCGTTTGCCGTAGAGGTTCATTACTTTTTCAAGTTTCTCTTCAACTACGCCCTTGCCGAAGATAAGGCGTGTAGGTGTCTGATAATCAAAATTTGTCATATCGCTTAGATTTATAAAGTTTCTGCAAAGGTAGTGCAAAAATCCGATTAAGTGAGTAGAATGATAATTAATTATCATTTTCGAGCGTGAGGATTTTATTAAAATCGAGAGCAATACAAAATTTGCAAAGATAAGAATTGCAAATTTAAAACCTGTTCATTTTTATTGCCGAGATGCAGTCTACTTTATCTAAAGGTAGTGCAAATCTTCGTTCTTTCTTCTCCTCTTCTATAGCTCCTTGAGACAGAGAAAGGCAGAGGCGTAAATTGCACCTGCCAGCATTAGTGCCGCACCCAGTCCCACGTAGAATGAGGCGATGAACGAGAGAGGTACGGCGGGGACGCTCCTTAGCTGCCAGCCAGATGATGCCGGCTATGAAAGCGAGTAGTTTTGTCTTCATTCAATAAACCTTATCATGTCGTTGCGCCGTGGCTTGGCGTCGGGTGTTTCGTCGGGATAGCCCAGGGCGATACAGTAGAGCAGCTCGTAACCCTTTGAGAAAGCCATGCGGTCGAGATAGGGCTTTGCCGACGGAGAGTCGAGAATCCAGCGTGCGGAACTGCCCAGACAGCAGGATCCGATGCCCTTTGCCCATGCCGCGAGGATGATGTTCTCGCCGAGCAGTCCGCAGTCTATCTGCGCCATGTCGTAATTCGTGTCGTAAGCTATGCATACCACGCAGGGAGCGTTTACGAAGATGTTTTTGAAACCATCTCTGTGGGCAATATCCGGCTTGTCGGTCACTACGGCCTTCGTAATGGAGTCGATGAGTGCAGGAGAGTCAATCACTCTTATCTCGTACGACTGCAGGTTCTTGCCGTTAGGTGCATTGATGCCGCATTTTAGAATTTCGTTTAGTGTCTCGCGACTGATGGCTTTATCCTTGTATGCGCGTATGCTTCGGCGGCTCATCATCAGGTCGGTCACTATTTTTGCGGTGTCAGTCGCAGTTGTCTGTTCCTGTTTGCACTGTCCGTTGCATGAAGTCAGCATTATAGCCATTAATGCCAGTCCTAAAATAATCTTTTTCATAATTGTCTTGTTTTTTAATGTTTTTGAAAAAATACGGCAAAATTTGCCAATCTCCAAAAATGAGGAATCCAAAGTCTGTGAAAATCTTTTGAGGAAACAAGGCCTTTGTGTTAAAGAACCGACTTTCACTTCGTTCTTTCCGTATCAGTCTGGCTATATAGTGCAGACTGTTCTGTAATGCAGACAGGGGAATGGGATTGGTATGTGTAATACGTAACTTTGTATTGGTATGGCAATTTCCATTCTGATTTGCATATATGAATTATTTTATGTAAGTTTGCATGCGCAAACAAGCAGGAACTACTATCGTTGAAATTAATCTACAAATTAATGGAATATGAAAAATAAATCAAGAAAACTTTTTCTCATCGCTTTACTCTTGGTGATGGCAATATGTAATGTGTGCGCAGAAAACTATCCTTATCGTAGCGATTTCCTGTGGGTTACAGCTCCGAACCATGCCGACTGGCTCTACAAGACTGGCGAGAAGGCACAGGTGGAGGTGCAGCTGTACAGATACGGAGTGGCACAGGACGGTGAGGTGACGTATACCATAGGCCGCGACATGCTTGATGCCGGGCGTATGGGTAAGGTGGTGTTAAAGCGTGGAAAGGCGGTGGTTGACATGGGTACACGCCGCGACCCAGGCTTTCTCGACCTTTGCCTGACTGCCAATATCGGCGGTCAGACGACCACGCATCATGTAAAGGTTGGCTTCTCTGTGGATAAGATTCAGCCCTACACCAAGGAACCGGCTGACTTCACGTCTTTCTGGCAGAAGGAGCTGGACGAACTGAAGAGTGTGCCGCTTAGCTATACCCGGGAGCCGGCGCACGAATACGATACCGACAAGGCGGACGCCTATCTCGTGCGCCTCGTGGTAAACAGGCAGAAGCAATGTATCTATGGCTATCTGTTCGTCCCCAAGGGCTGCGGTAAAGGAAGCTGCCCTGTGGTGCTCTCCCCTCCAGGAGCCGGTGTAAAGACTATCAAGGAACCTCTTCGTCACCGCTATTATGCCGACAACGGATGCATACGCTTTGAGACGGAGATTCATGGACTCGACCCGCGGATGACCGACGGGCAGTTTAAGGAAATCAGCACAGCCTTCAATACCGGAGCCAATGGTTATCTGTGTCAGGGTTTGGATTCGCGCGATGATTATTATATGAAGCATGTGTATTTGGGACTGGTGCGTGCCATCGACTTCCTTACCTCTCTTCCTGAGTGGGACGGCAAGAACGTTGCTGTACAGGGCGGCAGTCAGGGTGGTGCGCTGAGTATTGTGGCGGCAGCTTTAGACAGTCGCGTTACGCTTTGCTGCGCCAACCATCCGGCTCTTGCCGACATGGCGGCTTACCGCGAGAAGGGACGTACGGGGGGCTATCCGCACATGCAGCACATCGGTGTGCTCAACGAGCGTACGGAGAAGACGTTGCAGTATTATGATGTGGTGAATTTCGCGCGCCATATCTCTTGTCCGGTGCGCATGACGTGGGGGTATAACGACAACACCTGTCCTCCTACAACCAGCTATGCCGTATGGAATGTGCTCCAATGTCCCAAGTCTTCGCTCATTACTCCCATCAACGAACATTGGACCAGCGACTCCACCGAAAGGGGACATTGCGAATGGATACTCTCAAATCTTATCAAGTAGGAGTAAAGGGGGATAAAGCAAATGGGCAAATGAAGGAGTTGGAGACATGTGTCTTTGTCCTGTGACATGATTCTTGATATAAGGCATACGTCAGAATTCTGTGTGTGCGTCACGAATCCCATGGCATGCGTCATGAAATCCTATGGTTTCTCCCTTGGAATAGAAAAACAAAGAACCGGCAATGTGTATTGTGAGACACGTTGCCGGTTTAGGTTATAAAATATAAAGTTTCTTTTTTAGAAGCTGTATCCAAGACGGAAATAAACTCCGTTGAGCTTGCTCTTGCCACCGTCAAGAACGTCGGTAAGTCCGAACTCATAGCCAACCTTCAGAGAGAAGTCCTTGTAGGTTGCCTTTGCGCCAGCCTGCCAGCCCATAGAGAAAGTCTTTTCTCCTTCAACATCGTCTTTTACAACCATCAAGTCAGCGTAAGGACCTGTGAGGATACCTAATTTGAAGTCGTCGTTCTTCAGGAAGTTCCAGCCAGCATTTGCGTCAATCTGAATGAAGCCCGGATCCCAGTCCTTGCATCCCTTTGTTGTGTAGGCAGCACCTACGCTCCAGTCGAAAGCGTCGCATATAGGTGCGGTGTAGTCAACACCTACGTTTAGGAACTTAGCCTCAGAGTCAGGACTTGTGCCGTCCATGCTCATGCTGGCAATATTAGCACCATACCATACGGTAAAATTCTTCTGTGCACTTGCAGACATGACTACCATTGTAAGGCATGCTGCCAAAAATAAAATTCGTCTCATTGTTTTTGGTTTTAGGCATCTTGGCTCCCACGATGCGGTGTAAAAGTTGTGTAGCTTATTTTATATAAACAAAGGTGTGGAGCCCATTCTGTACGTACCCGTCCTTATGGTAGAGAGTCTGCCAATAGATAGAAACTTTGCAGTTACACCTTTATATTATATAAATGTCTGTCGCCATCTTCCACCCGTTGAGGTTTCTGTTGGATTAAGACATTGCAAAGATAGGTTTTTATTTTAAAAAAGTTTCAAAATAATGTGGTTATTTTGTGTACAACCCTTAAAATTAACTTTTATTAAATTGAAAGAATCATATTATATGTTATAAAACATATGTAAATAAGTCGTGAGCATTGTTTTAGGCAAGACAAAGAGTTGTTTTGTAGAAAAGGAGAGAATTCCGTGTTTTGTTTGTCTGTTTGTCAGCAGCTTTTGCAGTAGAAAACATGCGAAACCATATAAAAATCGTATTTCTCTTTGGACAAACAAAGCTTTTTTATACCTTTGCCGCAAGTTTTAGCCGGACTGTTCTGGCTGATGTTTTACCTGTTAATCTTAAAAAATATTATGGCCTTTACGAACAATATCATGATTGTCCGACACAGGTTATTGACAGAACTTGTGAAATTGTGGAAAAAGAATGAACTTATAGAGCGAATCGACCGTCTGCCTATAGAGCTTAGTCCCCGTCGTTCCAAGCACGAGGGGCGCTGCTGCGTGCATAAGGAGAGGGCAGTATGGAGATACAAGTCGCTTCCGCTGTTGGGTATGACGATGGAAGACGAGACCGACGAGCTGACGCCGCTGTCAGAGTTTGCCTTCCGTGCGATGAAGAGAGCCGGAAGCGGTGTTCCGAAAGAAGATATCCTGTGCGTGATAGACGAGGCGTGCTCCTCGTGCGTGCAGATAAATTACGAAATCACGAACCTGTGCCGCGGATGTATCGCCCGCCATTGTATGACGAACTGTCCGACGGGTGCCGTGCATCTGAAGAAGAACGGACAGGCATGGATAGACCACGACGCCTGCATCAGCTGCGGCATCTGCCACGACAGCTGCCCGTATCATGCCATCGTGTACATACCGGTGCCATGCGAGGAGACCTGCCCCGTGAAGGCAATCAGCAAGGACGAGCGCGGAGTGGAGCATATCGACGAGAGCAAGTGCATATACTGCGGAAAATGCCTCAACGCATGTCCATTCGGAGCCATCATGGAGGTATCGCAGGTGTTCGACGTGCTCTACAGGATAAGAAACAAGCAGAAGCTTGTGGCTATCGTGGCTCCGGCAATACTGGGACAGTTCCAGGTGGGCAAAGAGCAGATCTACGGTGCTCTGCGCGAGATGGGCTTTGCCGATGTGATAGAAGTGGCACAGGGAGCTATGCAGACCGTGGAGCACGAGGCAAACGAGCTGCTGGAGAAACTGGAAGAGGGACAGCCGTTCATGACCACATCCTGTTGCCCGTCGTATGTGCAGATGGTAAGGAAGCATGCCCCCGAGATGGCGAAGTATGTTTCCGACACGCGTTCTCCCATGTATTATACCGCCCGGCTGGCAAAGCAGAAGCATCCAGATGCACAGGTGGTGTTCATCGGTCCGTGCGTGGCAAAGCGCAAGGAGGCACAGCAGGACGAGAAAGTGAATTTCGTGCTCACTTTCGAGGAGATATCCTCTATACTTGACGGACTGGGTATCGACCCCGGCACGTCGGCTCCTTATGAAGTGGAGGTGCAGTCGGTACGCGAGGCTCATTCGTTCGCCCAGACTGGCGGAGTGGCAGGAGCCGTGAAGTCGTATCTCAAGGAGAAGGCAAATTCCTTCCAGGTGCTGCCTGTGGCAAACCTGTCGAAGAAGAACATCGCCATGCTGCGCGCCTACGGCAAGTCGGGCAAGGCTCCGGCAAAGTTCCTCGAAGTGATGGCGTGCGAGGGAGGCTGCATCACAGGGCCCTGCGTGCACAACGAGCTGAGGGCAGGAAAGCGCAAGTTCGAGAAAGAACTGGGCAAGGAGACAAAGACCTATGAAGACATGGATTGACAGGCTGCGACGCGAGCACACTCTCGCCCCCGAAGCATACCGACGGTTGCTCGCAACTGCGGATGCCCAGGCTGTGGATTATCTGCACAGGCAGGCGAGAGAGGTGGCTCACTCTAAGTTTGGCAATGACATATACATACGCGGACTGATAGAGGTGGGCAACCGCTGTCGCAACAATTGTCTGTATTGCGGCATCAGGGCTGCCAACACATCGGTGGCGCGCTACGAACTGACTAAGGACGAAATCCTGGACTCTTGCCGGAAGGGGCACGAGCTGGGGTTTCGTACTTTCGTATTGCAGGGAGGCGAGAAGCAGGGCTGCTATGCCAAATGGGAGGATGTGGTGAGCACCATCAGGCGCACATATCCCGACTGCGCCATCACGCTCTCGCTGGGCGAGATGGAGAGAGAGGAATACGAAGGACTGTTCCGCGCAGGAGCCAACCGCTATCTGCTGCGCCACGAAACATACAACGCTGCGCATTACCGCATGCTGCACCCCGAAACGATGTCGCGCGAAGACAGACTGAAATGTCTGCAATGGCTCAGGGAAACAGGCTATCAGACAGGCACGGGCATTATGGTGGGCAGTCCGGGACAGACGCTTGACCATCTGGTGGAGGACATCTGCTTCATCGAGCGCTTCCGTCCGCAGATGATAGGCATCGGACCATTTATACCCCAGAAGGACACGCCGTTCCGCAACAGGCCGTCGGGCAGCGCCGACCTCACGCTGCGGCTGCTTTCCATATTCCGGCTGATGTTTCCCGAGGCTTTGATTCCTTCCACCACAGCCCTCTCGACACTCCTGCCCGACGGCAAGGAACGGGGAATACTGGCAGGGGCAAATGTCGTTATGCCGAACCTCTCGCCGGCTGCATGCCGCTCCAGCTATGCCCTGTACGACAACAAGGCGGCGGAAGGAACGGAGGCGGCAGAAGGACTGGCCCTGCTGAGGCATCAACTGGACAGTATAGGCTACCGCATTTCTACGGCACGGGGAGACTATCGCGGCCCGACGCATGCAACGGACAAACAGGCAAACAGACAAGAATCTTCGTCAGAAGACAAGTAGAAAGGAACATATAGAATGGACAAGAATTATAATCCAGCCTCAGGCGAGGCAGAAGAGTTTATCAATCATCAAGAGATTCTTGACACGCTGGAATACGCGTCGGGACACAAGAACGACAGAGCATTGGTTGAAGCTCTGCTCGAGAAAGCGGCAAAATGCGGCGGACTGACCCACAGGGAGGCTGCCGTGTTGCTGGAATGCGACGACCCGGAACTGACAGAGCGCATCTTCCAGCTGGCGAAAGAGATAAAGCAACGCTTCTACGGCAACCGTATCGTGATGTTCGCGCCGCTATATCTGTCAAACTATTGTGTGAACGGATGCGTGTATTGTCCGTATCATGCCAAAAACAAAACCATAGCGCGCCGCAAGCTCACGCTGCAGGAGATAGAGCGCGAGGTGGTGGCTCTGCAGGACATGGGCCACAAGCGGCTGGCATTGGAGGCAGGCGAGGACCCGCGCCACAATCCGATAGAATACATACTGGAGTCCATACGCACCATCTACGGCATACACCACAAGAATGGTGCCATACGCCGCGTGAACGTGAACATCGCAGCCACTACCGTGGAGAACTACCGCAGGCTCAGGGATGCAGGAATCGGGACATACATTCTCTTCCAGGAGACTTACCACAAGGAGCACTACGAGGAGTTGCATCCCGCAGGACCCAAGAGCAACTATGCATACCATACCGAAGCCATGGATCGCGCTATGGAGGCAGGCATCGACGATGTGGGGATAGGGGTGCTCTTCGGACTGAACCTGTACCGCTACGACTTCGTGGGACTGCTCATGCACGCCGAGCATTTGGAGGCAAAGTTCGGAGTGGGGCCGCATACCATCAGCGTGCCGCGCATCTGTCCCGCCGACGACATATCGACCGAAGATTTCCCTGATGCCATTTCCGACGAGATGTTCGAGCGTCTCGTGGCTGTTATTCGTATCTCCGTGCCATATACCGGCATGATCATTTCCACACGCGAGTCGGAAGCTGTGCGCCGCAGGGTGCTGGAGCTGGGTGTTTCGCAGATTAGCGGAGGTTCGCGCACAAGTGTGGGAGGATATGCTGACGGACAGCCCGAGCATACGGAGCAGTTTGACGTGAGCGACCACCGCTCGCTCGACGAGATTGTGGGGTGGCTGCTCGACCTGGGCCACATACCAAGCTTCTGTACCGCCTGCTACAGGGAAGGGCGCACGGGCGATCGCTTCATGTCGCTCGTCAAGTCGGGACAGATAGCCAACTGTTGCGCACCCAACGCTCTGATGACTCTGCAGGAGTATCTCGAAGACTATGCTTCGCCGGAGACAAAGGAAAAGGGTATACGCGAGATTGCCAAGGCGATAGAACATATACCGAACCCCAAGATAAAGGCAATAGCCACGAAACGTCTAGAAGAGATAAAACAGGGACTGAGAGATTTTAGATTTTAAACAAGTAGACGAGTAGACAAGTAGACGAGTAGACTGTTGAGCAATACTAATCTCCTCGTCAACTCGTCAACTTGTCAACTCGTCAACTTTAAAAAAACACACACATGGAAAATACCCCACAAGTTTCACGTCTGCACATCGCACTCATCGGACGGCGTAATGCAGGCAAGTCGTCTCTGCTCAACGCATGGGTGGGGCAAGACGTGGCAGTCGTTTCAGACGTAGCCGGAACTACGACCGATGCTGTAAGGAAGGCGGTAGAGCTTCCCGGATTGGGAGCTTGCGTGCTGCTCGACACTCCGGGCTTCGACGATACAGACCGCCAGCTGGGCAGGCTGCGCATAGAGCGGATGCAGATGGCGGTGGAGCAGGCTGACATCGTGGTTGTGGTGGCAAGCGGCGTTGACCTGACCGAAGAGGAACGGGAATGGACAGTATCGCTCCGGCGCAAGGGTACTCCCTGGATGCTCGCACTTGGCAAGGCAGACACGATAGCCGATGCGGAGCAGGAGGCAGAGCGCATGGGGCGCGAACTGAAGGTTCCTACCGTGGCTGTAAGTGCCTGGAAGAGAACGGGATTAGACAAACTCACGGAACTGTTGCTTCAACTCCTGCCTCCCGATTTCGGCGAGGAAACTATAACAGGCTCATTGGCAAAGGAGGGCGACAGGGTGCTGCTCGTAATGCCGCAGGACAAGGAGGCTCCAAAGGGAAGGCTCATACTGCCACAGGTGCAGACGATACGCGAACTGCTCGACAAGCATTGTATCGCAGTCTGCTGCACACCCGACAAGATGGGCGAGGCGTTGGCGTCGTTCCATAAGAGTCCGGAGCTGATAATTACCGATTCGCAGGTCTTTCCGCAGGTGTTCCGACAGAAGCCTGCCGACAGTCGGCTGACTTCCTTCTCTGTGCTCTTCGCTGCCTACAAGGGCGACGGCCGTGTGCTCCGACGGGGAGCGGAGAGCATATCCCGGCTGACGGAACACTCGCGTGTGCTGATAGCCGAAGCCTGTGCCCATGTGCCAGCCGGAGAAGACATCGGTAGGGTGAAGCTGCCGCGCCTGTTGCGCAAGCGGATAGGCGAGGGGCTGCAGATAAGCTTTGTCAGCGGACGTGATTTTCCCCAAGACCTCTCGCCTTATCAGCTCGTCATCCATTGCGGCGCCTGCATGTTCAACCGCCGCTACGTGCTGGAGCGCATCCGCAGGGCAGAGGAGCAGGGCGTGCCCATTACCAACTACGGAATGGCGATAGCCCATCTTACCGGCATCCTCCATCAGATAGATTTCGGGTGAAAAAGAAACTTTTCGTTTTCAAAGTGGTCTTTATTCGGATTTTATTTGTAATTTAGCGCAGAGAATATAATATCTTCGCCGCATTTGTTGGGTGTTGAGAATAAAAGTAACAATAAATAAAATGAAGAAAATAGCAATACCTACACGAGATGAAATGGTGGACGACCATTTCGGACATTGTGCTTACTACACGGTAGTAACGCTTGACGAACAGAATGAAGTCGTCGGCAGAGAGCGTCTGGACTCCCCGGAGGGATGCGGATGCAAGTCGAACATCGCTTCGGTGATGCAGAAAATGGGCATCACACTTATGCTGGCAGGCAATATGGGTATGGGAGCATACAACAAGCTCAACGCCCACGGCATCAGCGTGGTAAGAGGCTGCCACGGCAAGGTGGAAGACGTGTTGAAGGCATTCCGCAGCGGCGAGCTGAAGGACTCTCTCGAATCCTGCGACCACCACGACTGCTCTCATCACGACGAGAAACCTGTATACGTAATCCCCGACCTGAAATAATATAGAAGCAGGATAGAGGGGAAATACAAAAAAGACAGACAACCATAAACATATTGACTGCTTGTGGTTGTCTGTTCTTTTTATATTTAGTATGGCGATATTATTTTCTTTTACTCGTCCACTCTTCCCGGATAAGCCTCAAGAGCCTTTCTCAGCACTATCAACGCCCTTTCCAAATCTTCCTTCTTCAGCACATAGGCTATTCTTACCTGGTTGTGTCCTGCTCCGGGAGTGATGTAGAATCCGCTTGCAGGAGCCATTATCACGGTCTCGTTCTCATAGCTGAACTTCTCCAGACACCAGCTGCAGAACTTGTCGCTATCGTCCACCGGCAGCTTCGCCACGGTATAGAAAGCTCCCATCGGAGTAGGAGAGAAGACGCCGGGGATATCGTTCAGTCCGTTGATGAGACAGTTGCGCCTTTCCACGTATTCGTCGTATACCTCGCGGAAATATTCCTCCGGCGTGTCAACCGAAGCCTCGGCTACTATCTGTCCTACGAGTGGCGGGGAGACGCGTGCCTGACAGAACTTTACGGCTGGGTCTCTCATCT
>ERZ791617.1174-NODE-1174-length-10760-cov-3.02933_pt1 | contig 10760 bp, 10 predicted proteins | sample MGYA00510272_ERZ791617 | MGnify/ENA primary metagenome ERZ791617 (study PRJEB30046, sample SAMN00715200) | human gut metagenome | study: EMG produced TPA metagenomics assembly of the A metagenome-wide association study of gut microbiota in type 2...
CTGATATTTGGCTGTCTTTAGGAAATATAAAGTGGGAATAAGCTGAATATCCCTATATTAGGAATCGTACTTTTTGCTTGTATGAACTCCTCATCATTAGAGAAACCGTCAAAATTCGTTTTTGGTAGTTGATACACTTCATCAGAGTCTATTACTCTCGCCCTTATATTGTCAACATCTTCTTTATCTAACAGAACACCTTGCCAAGGCTCTTCACTTCCTCGATCAATCATTTTCTCCATTTGGTATGGAGTGTTCCTTACAACATCCACAATAACAGAAGGTATCCCTCCGTTTATTTTTTCTTTATCTCCTGTAGTATTATCAATATAATAGCATTCCTTTATTACTCCATGTTCCCACTTGTCATAAAACACTAGCGTGGAACCATCACCTAATTTCATTGTCAGTTTCCATGGCCCATCTGCAAGCCCATCTTCGTCAGTTTGTCCACTGAATACACCTTGCCCCATAACGATACGAGATCCACCATATTCATAGTCATACTGAACGGCACGTCCGGAAACAGGACCGACCATAACACCATTTTTCATGGTTGCTTTTAAAGATTCTTTTATCGTACCCTTACTTGTAGTATAGGTATATTCATAAATACCATTTCTGTATCCTTCTTTGAAATTAATTTTCAAAGTCTTTGTTTCGCTTGACTTATCTGTATAAGTCCACAAGCCTTCCTTGCAATCGTCGTGAAAACGTCCTGTCACTTTTTTGTAAAGGTTGGGGCGAGATATGCAGGAATAAGCAAAGCTACCTTCATAAATGCGGGTGCCATCTTCTGCATTCTTGTACGTATAAGTCGCCTTTTGTGTGCCCAACAAGAGATGAGCATTTGCCCGATATGCCCCCGAATAGGTTTTCAACCCCTGTGCATTCATAGTCATGCACATACAGAAGAGCATGGCTATACAAAATAAAAATCGTTTCATATGTAATAGTTTAAATTTAGTGTCAAAAGGATTCATTCACAACCTTAATAATAGCGTCCACATAGTTCTCTCTTGGCACAACTCGCTGTGCAGGATGGTATGTGTCAAGACATAGTCTGCCATCCTTACGATAGACAAACATGTTCTTGTCGTTGCCTAATGGGATGGACTCATGCTTTGTGTGCTCATCAATACCCCAGGCTTTCTTGAAAAGCCACATGGTATTGGCAAAACAGATTACTTGCGGGTCGTACAGACGGATTTGTTCTTCAACAATGTCCTTCCATTGCTCATAGGCTTCAGCCAATTCCGCATCAGAAGTAGTCTTATAACCAGGCATCTTGTCGACGTTGATATAGGCGATGTCTTTCAAAACCTCAAGCATCGACTTGTCATCTCGTATATACGGCATGTTGTTATACAGTTTGTGTTCACGTATGCCCACAAGGCTATAGACTATAGGCTGCCAAGTCATGTTGGTATGGGCATCACTATTCTCGAATGCTCCATACACTTCCCAGCCGCCACCAAATGGTTTACCTTCCTTCATGTCGTCATATGGCTGCTTGAGAATCCACATGATGCGTGGAGAAGACTTGCAATAGCCTTCTATGTTAGATACACCGTCGATTAAAGGTTCAAGGCCATCGTTAGAAAGTTCCAACTTTTTAGCCCGTTCGAAAATTTTGCTTTTGATTTTCTCCTGTCTTTTAAGTATTTCTTCAGGAGAAAGAAATTCAAACTTTTCCATAGGTTAACATCATATTGTCCTATGGCTCCTGTTCGGACAGTTAATAGTTTGATTATATATACATAAAGGAAGCGTGGAGCCAGTCCTGTCACTCGTTCCACTTGTTAAGGCCTTCGCATTGCCCTGTTCGTCCGAAACGAGCAACGCCGAAAGCCCCACGCCAGTGTAAGTATATAAAAGCACTCGTAACAACGAACAATAGAATTGTCCGAAGCCAATGAGGGCTGTATACAATACACCTCATGAGGCGTTCCCGTTGCTTTGTCTTTGACGAACAGTTAAGAGTTTGCGAAGTTCTAACAAGTCAAAACCAAAGCGTACAGTTACGCCTTATATGTATATATGTCTGCCAAACCTCTGCCCATCGGGACTTTCGGTATGGGTATAGACGTAACAAAGATAATACTTCTACCTTGAAAACCACTTTGTTTGGCAGGAAAAGTATGATTTTAAGCCCTGATTTAACATTATTAAATATAAATGTGTCAAAGAATTCCACTTTATCGTGATTTTTCTCGCTAAAAAGTTTGTATTATCAATGATTATTCGTATATTTACAGCAACAGAATCCGCCACGCTTCCCATTTGAACAGCGAACCAGGGCGGGTCTTTTGCTTTTATGGGAACATTAAGATTATACACTAAACAGGCTCTTTCTATTTCCGAACAAATAGAACTACTAAAAAGTAGAGACTTAAATATTGCTGATTCATCCAAGGCTGCAAAATTTCTTGGAGAGGTCAGTTATTTTCGTTTTGTCCAATACCTTCGTCCTATGGAGGCAGACAAGACTACGCATCAATTTAAGCCTAATAGTAGATTTGAAGATGCCGTAGCTCTCTATAACTTTGATATAGAGTTGAGAGATTTGATGTTCAAGGCTGTTCAACGATTAGAGATTGCTTTGCGCACAAAGATTATACAAGAGTTCTCTTTGGCTCATGGACCGTTTTGGTTCTTTGATACAAGTCTTGCTGACGATGAGCATAAGTTTATTGAGAATATGAACTCCATAGATAGAGAATAGATACCGACCATGTTTTCGTAAAGACGGAAAAAGCCGATGCGAAGAATTCGTACAAGCAAGCACACGGCTATTTCACTGGCGTCATCTCAATAGACGGCATATTGCGTACATCGTCATTGGGAAGAAGACCGCAGCACATTTTCAGCATGCTGTCGTGGCGGAGTGCGTCGCAGTCATCCGCATCCTCATACCCTGCCGCTATCTGGCACACACACTGGGTTAACATTTTCTCCAGGCTATGTACAATGAGGTCTTTGTTTCGCCATTCCATGATGTGCGGGTGACCTGTGTTCGCAGCCTACGATGACGCATCTGGGAAACCATGTGTTCCACAGGGTTTCATAAATCCGAAGACGTTGACACGCTTGTTCACCCGGTTATGACAAAAGTGGAATGCAACAAGGAAGGAACTAATGTCAGGCATGTCGTAACCAGTATGTATATGAAATCCCCAAAGGAAATATATGAGCGGTTTTACTGCAAGAGGGGTGACTGCGAACTCTACATCAAAGAACTCAAGAACGGGCTTGGAGCAGACAGGATGTCATGTGCGAATTTTGCAGCCAACCAGTTTCGGCTGTTCATGCATGCTGCGGCCTATGTTCTGTTGCTTGAGACCAAGCAGATTCTTTTCAGAGGTTGTGAGTTGTCACACGCTACCATTTCCACCTTCCGTGAAAAAGTAATCCTTACCGCTGTACGTATCAAAGAGTTCAAGACAAAAATCAAAGTCGAGTTTGCAAGAGACCATCCCATAAGGGCCATGATGAGGATGGCACTCCGAAAAGCATCGTAAAACGTTTGACTTATTATATATGGGTGTCCTTACAAGTTGTGAGGACTGATATTTCATGCCTCTTTCTGAACGGACCATGATACCGTTTCTCGCATCTGCATTGTTTTTTTTGGGGGGGCTGACTGAATATTGTGGAGACTTACACACGAAAGTATGCGTAACTTGATGCTGGGTCTGAAGCTTATCGGTCTTTTATGCAAGGCTATGAATAATGTAGGCTAAACACACACAACAATGAAAACAAGCACTTGGAAAACCATCCTTCAGATTGTCATCAGCATTCTTACGGCTCTCGCCACAACGCTCGGCGTGACCAGCTGCATGGCGTAGACCACACACCCACTACACCATGAACATAATTATCACCTGCGCTATGATGACCCTGACGAACATGCCGAGAGGATAAACAGAGGTGTATGCCACGGAGGCACGGTCGCCCTTAATGGTCTCGTTGGCATAGCTCAACGCCATAGGGTTTGCCATGGCACCGCAGAGCAAGCCACAGATGGTGCCGAAGTCAAACTTACGGCTCTTCAACGCTATGGCGCCGATGATGAGCAGCGGCAGGACAGTGAGCAGCAGTCCCACGCCAACCCACAGCAGTCCCTCGGGACGGACTATGGTGGACAGGAAATCCTTGCCAGCGGCAAGACCGAGACAGGCAAGATAGAGCGAGAGACCGAACTTGCGGAGCATCAGCGAAGCGGAGCGCGTGGTGTAGCTGATGAAATGTGCACGTGGACCCAGGGCGCCGATGATGATTCCCATGATGATAGGACCGCCGGCGATGCCCAACTTTACGGGAGTGCTCATGCCGGGGATGGAGATAGGTATCATGCCGACAGCCAGTCCCAGCAGCAGACCGAAGAAGATGGCGCTGAGGTTGGGCTCGTTGAGGTCCTGCACGGCATTACCGAGAAACTTCTCGGCATGGCTGATGTTGTCGTGGGTGCCGACAACCGTCACACGGTCGCCATACTGCAGATGCAGGGTGTCGGTGGCAAGCAGCTTGATGTCGCCACGCATCACACGGCTCACGTTCACGCCGTACACCTGCCTCATGTGGAGCGAGCCGAGAGCCTTGCCGTTGAGCTTCGTCCGCGTAACCACTATCACGCGGCTCTCTACCGAGGAGTCGATGGAGTTCCAGTCTATGTGGGCACGGTTCCAGTTCTTCTCCACCCTTCTGCCGAAGAGTATCTCCATGGCTGTCACTTCGTCGCGGCGCGTCACCACGAGCACGTTGTCGCCCATCTGTATGGCTGTCGTCGCTATGGGCAGTATCACTTCGCTGCCTCGCCATATGCGGGAGACGATGAAGTGGTTGTTGGTCATCCGGGACACCTGGGCGAGCGTCTTGCCTGCAATGGCAGGATTGACGACGACAAACTGCCCCACAAAAGTCTGGTCGTCGGCGGCAGCATTACGGGGCTGCAGGTCGGCAGGCTTTACGAGAAACTTGCGCAGGAGCATCATGGCGAAGATTACTCCAACGACGCCCAGTGGATAGGTGACGGCGCATCCCAAGGCAGCACCGCTGCTCGACAGGTGGGCATTAGCCAGCGCCTGCTGGGCGGCTCCGAGGGCTGGCGTATTGGTGGTTGCACCACACAGTATTCCCACCATGTCAGGCACGCTGACGGGCAACACGAGGCAGAGCAGGAGCGCCATTGCCGTGCCAAGCAGTATCAGTGCCATGCTCCATATATTGAGGGAGACGCCATCGTGACGCATCATGCCGATGAAGTTGGGACCTACACTCAGTCCGAGGGCATAGACGAAGAGCGACAGTCCGAGAGTCTCCGCGAAATGCAGCATGGCGGCGTCTGCCGTAATATGCAGGCTGCCTGCCACGATGCCGATAAAGAACACGAAGGCTACGCCAAGCGAAATGCCTCTGATGTGCATCTTGCCGAGTGCAAGTCCCAAAGACACGATGAGCGACAATACTACGATGCCCTGCACGGCGGAGTGCATCGTAAACAGGCTTTCAATCCATTCCATTTCTTTTATTCTTATATACGCTTTTATTTCGTCTGCAAAGGTAGTGCAAATTGAGAGCAATACAAAATGAAAGGCGTAAGACTTTTATTTTTATTGCCGAGATGTAGCCTATCTTATTAAAAGGTAGTGCAAATTGAGAGCAATACAAAATTTGCAAAGATAAGAATTGCAAATTTAAAACCTATTCATTTTTATTGCCGAGATGCAGCCTACCTTATTAAAAGGTAGTGCAAAATTCCGATTAAACGAGCGAAGAGAGAATTTTTATTCTCACTTCCGAGTGTGAGGAATTTATCAGAATTGAGAGAACCATAAAATAGAATCGGGACACTTCCGTTTTGCGGCGTGTCCCGATTCTATATTATATTCTATATTTTATAAATCTCTTAGAAGAAGAGGTAGCGGTTGTCAACAACGTCTGCGTTCATCACGAGCTCCTGCATGAAGTTGCCTGCATACTGCATAGCCTTCTGCTTGAGGCGCTGCTCCGTTTCCTGCTCGTTGAACTTGCCAGGACGCATCTTCTTGCTCTTTACCTGGAAGAGATAGACACCGGCGTTGCCCTTTACGGCATGGCTTGAGAACTTGCCCTGCTGTGTGGCTGCAACGGCTCCGCTCAATGCTGGCTCGCTTGCGCCTGTTGCGGTTACGAATGCAGGAGAGGCGAAAGTGATCTGGTTGAGGTCTGACACCTTGGCTCCCTTTGCCTTGGCTGCCTGGATGCTGTTCACGCCCTTTACCTTTGCCATTATCTTCTCTGCCTTCTTGTCGGCCATTACACGCTGCTGGAGGAACTCCTTCACCTTGGCGTCGTTCCATGGGCGGTAGCCCTTCTCGTGGGTCTTCGTGAGAGCTATGACGAGCAGATGGTCGTTGTCGCCGCACTCATAGAGTGGTGACACGCTGCCGTCCTTAGCGTCGAAGAGCCATTTCATGGCGTCGCGTGTAGAGTGGATTCCAGCCACGAAGTGCTCCTGTGTGCTTACGTCGTTGCGCTCCTGAACCTGAAAGCCGTATTTTGCCGCATTCTTCTCCATTGCCTCTACAGACTGATTCTCGCTTACAAACTGACTGAACTTGTTGTAGGCTGTGTTGTAGGTCTGTTTTGAGAACTTGATTTCCTTCTTCACAACGGCTGCCGTGTATTTTGTCGTCATTGCCTTGCGGTCGGTAACCTGGAGGATTATGTTGCCCTGCTGCATTGCGATGTTCTCTGTAGCGTTGACAGCGAGAGTGTTCAGAGCGTTTACGTATTTCTTGGTATCGTTGTCCATTGAAGGAGCCTGCTGATACTGCTGTGAAGTAATCCACTGCTTCTCGCCGGTCTGCTGGTATTTCTTAGCGAGCACCTCGAAGTCTGCTCCGCCCTGAAGCGCTGTATAGATGCTGTCAGCTCTGTTCTTTGCCTCCTGCGGTGTTGCTCCCGGCACCTGTATTGCGCGGAACTGTACTGAGTCAGGCAGTTCCTGGCGTGCGATGAGCTTGATGATGTTGAGGGTGTTGTCCTGTGTGTTCTGGAACACCGGTGTTGTAGTGCCTACTGCTATAGAGTCAAGACGCTGTGCGATGTCTGACGGGAAGGCAGCCTTTGTCTGCGGAATGCCGAGGTAGTTTACGAGGCTTGCTGTCTTGTGCATGACCTGTGTAGGGTCGGCGGCTGCAGCGAGGTCTTTGTCGAATGTGGAGAACTCCTTCTTGAGTGCCTGCTGGTCGGCAGCTGATGCCTTCACCTGTACGTCGACATACTTGATGTCGCGTGTTTCGTACTGCTGCTTGAAGATTGGCTTGAGCTCATCGTATTTTGCCTTGAGGTCTTCGTCGGTCACCTTTACCTCTTTATCATTGATGTCGGAGTAAGGGAATGCCGCAAGCTGTATGTTGCTCTCCTCGTTCTCGTCCTTGTATGCCATTTTAGCTGACACTGGGTTTGAGAGGAAGCAGCTGGCGAAGAGCGACTGGTACTTCTGTGCGAGCAGCTGCTGGCGCAGGCTCTTCTCGATGAACGACCAGAAGTCATAGATGTTCTGGTACTGCTCTGCCATCTGTGGGTTGGTTGTCTTTGCTGACTTGTATTCGTTGAGGAACTTCTTCAGGGCTGATACGTCGAAGCGTCCTGTCTGCTGGTTTACGAACGGTGTCTGCATGAGCATAGGGTTTGTGCCCTGTGTGAGCACGTTCTGCAGCTCTTTGTCTGTTACGGTGAGACCGAGTTTCTCGCACTCTTTCTCAAGAACCTTGTTGCTGACGTAGGTCTGCCATACCTGGTCTTTTACCTGGTTGAGCTCATCGTCGGTAAGGTTTTCTCTTCCCTGTGTGATTTTAATTACGTTTGTAAACTCGTCAACAAGCTTCTGATAGTCCTGCATGTTGACTTTCTCGCCGTACACCGAGCCGATCTGCTGACGGCTCTCGTTTTTTGAAGCATCGCATGAGCGGAATGCCTCTTCGGCGATGAATGCCAGGAGCGCTGCTCCGATTACTCCTACGAGGAGTGCTCCGTGGCTTCTGATTTTGCCTAATGCTGCCATTTAATTGTTTATTTTTTAATTATTATTTTTATTTTTCGTTTTATTTGTTTCTGTTTTCCAGCCGTGGTTGTGGTCTTCCTCCAATGGTTGTTTCAGACTGCCATCCCACTTTAGCGCACAAAATTACAAAAAAGATAACACAAAACGACATTTTCGATGAAAAATATTGCGTTACTCTATGACTTTTAGCTTTACAAGCTCTATTTTTGTCATTGTATTTTTGATAATCTTGAATTCGTAGTTGCCGAAGCGCACCATTTCGTTGAGTTTCGGGAAGTTCTCGTATTCGTGCAGAATGAGTCCTCCTATAGTCATATAGTCTTCACTTTCGGGCAGCTCAAGTCCAAACATCTGGTTTACCTTGTCGATTTCGAGCCGGGCAGAGAGTGTGTATGTGCCGTCGGCGTTGCGCTGGGCTATGAGGTTGGAGTTGTCGTGCTCGTCTTCTATGTCGCCGAATATCTCCTCCACGATGTCTTCGAAGGACACTATGCCTGACGTTCCGCCGAATTCATCCACCACCACTCCGAGGCTTTTCTTCTCCTGCATGAGTGTACGCATGAGCTTGCGGGCGGACATTGTTTCGGGCACGAAGGGCATCTGTCGGATGTGGTTGTGCCAGTCGTTGGGGTTGCGGAAGAGTTCGAGCGAATGGATGTAGCCTATGATATGGTCGATGTCTTCACGATAGACGAGTATCTTGGATTTTCCGCTTTCTATGAATGTGTCTCTCAGCTCCTGCAATGGGCAGGACACTTCTACCGCACATATTTCCGTGCGCGGCACCATGCAGTCTCTCACCTTTATGTCGGAGAAGTCGAGTGCGTTCTGAAAGATTCTCACCTCGTCGTTGATCTTCGTCTTCTCGGGAGCGTTGTCGATACTTGTCTGCACAAGATAGTCGAGGTCTACTTTCGTGAAGAGTCCGTCGTCGCTGCTGTCGCTCACTCTGATACCTGCAAAGCGGAGCAGGATGCGCGAGAGAATCGTGGAGAGGCGTGACACGGGCCACAGCAGGATGAAGAAGATGAACGCCGGGAAGATGAAGAAGGAGAACAGCTTGTTGGGGCTGCTCTTGAACAAGGTCTTCGGAAGGAACTCTCCTGTAAAGAGTACTATTATGGTGGAGAGTATCGTGTCGAGGGTTACCGTGACGGCTGGGTCGAGACCACGGAAGATGGTGGTGTCGAAGAGGCTTGCAATGAAGATTCCGTAGACGACAAGCACGATGTTGTTGCCCACAAGCATTGTACTGACAAAGTCGTTGGGATGGTGGTAGAAGTATGACTGGAGCTTTCTGTTCAGTCCGGACACATCCTTGTCCATCTCGGCAAGCATTCTGTTGCTCGACACGAAGGCTATCTCCATGCCGGAAAAGAATGCTGAAAGCACGAGGGTTATTATTATTCCTATTATTTCCATGTTTATTATATCATTTGGCTGGCGACTGTATTCCTTGCCCCAAAGGACAGCTGTCGGCAAGCCGTTATGTTGCGGCGGCGGCTTTCCTGACCGGTATTAACGGATGAGGGTAAGCCCTGCCCTACCTGCTGGTACGCGCTGAGGGCAGCTGCTGCGGACGGAGCTTCTGCTTTGTGGTGTCGGGGGCTGATATTATCGTGTCGCTCTCGCTCGAAAGCATGTCGCCCTTTATGAACGAGCCTTTGGTGTTGCTTATCATATAATGAGAGAGCCGTTCATCGCTGCGAAAGTAGGCTCCCTGCAGTTCGCGGTCGGGGGTTACGAGATGCGAATACTGGTTGCTGTAGAGCTCATGGCGCATCTGGTCCCAGTAGAGTTCCTGGCTCTGGAAGCGCAGACCGTCGGCTGTGCGCACACGCACCCTGCCACGCAGTTCCCACAGCTTGAGCTGGTCGTAGAAATAGGCTGTATCGCTCTGTATGTATGCCTGCACGTGGAATTTCTCGTCGAACTGCTCAAGGAAGAGTCCGCGCTCGAATATCCAACGCGACGGATTGCGCACGGTGTTTACTTCCCATTTCTCGGTCACGATGCGGTATTTCATCACACCGGAGTCGGAGATGAGGGTGTTTACGCCGTAGCTTGTCATCATGGACACGGAGTCGCGTGCGTGGATTGCCGGTGCGGTATGTTCCTTTTCCTGTGTGCAGGAGAAGGCCATCGGCAACAGGATGATTGCCAGGAGTGGCAGGAGCTGTTTCATAATTTCTGTTATATACCTCTTTTATATATGAATTACACGGCTCTGTATGGGAGCAAACTGTATGGTTCTGCCATTAGTCCACTTTCCACTTCATGAACCAGCGTTCGTTGAACGTGAGTCCGATATTTATGCGGAAGGTATTTTCCGTTATGAAGTTCTTGGCTGACGTGCGCACCCACTGTCCTGAGATGTTGAGGATGGAACGGTTGTTATAGTTGTTTACGATGGGTATTCCACGCTGGCACTCAGCTCCGATGGTCCGTCGTTGCCGTTTATCTTGGTGTACGGCGTGGCGTAAGACACTCCGGCACGGATGTGGAGACGCTTCAGGAAGTAACGGCTCTGCTCGTCGCCACAGTATTCCCCTCCGGCGGTAAGCTTGTGGCGATCGGTGTAATAGTTGCCGTCAAGAGCATACTGCGGCACGTTGTTTATGACGTTGTACACGGGGAAAGCCACGGAGCTCCACTTCTGATAGGTGTAGTCGGCTCCGAGCTTCAGCTGGCGGTTGTGGTCCCAGGT